>MTKW01006009.1_pt1 | contig 59694 bp, 74 predicted proteins | sample 1042761 | NCBI WGS metagenome assembly MTKW01 (sample SAMN06205366, study PRJNA360243) | anaerobic digester metagenome | biome: Wastewater treatment plant; feature: Anaerobic digester sludge; material: sludge; isolation source: anaerobic digester fed with sludge from wastewater treatment plant ... | reverse complement strand
GCGCAGTTAGAAGATATTCTGTAACGTCAGGATTTCCTGATGATGCAGCTGGACCAGCTGCACCTTAAGACCGGCGATCTCAACCAGCGCATCGGTCTTTTCTCTGTTTTCCAGTAAGCTGAGGAGACGAGCGAGGTCAATTGCGACGAGATCCAGTTCCTGGTTGTGCAGGAAAGGGTTCCATTTGTGTATTATCTTGCCCCAATCTTGACTGGTTTCGCGGCATATTTTCTCGGCTTCTGACCATTTATCTGCTCTTATGTACTCCTCAATAGTGCTTAAACTCTGCGAAACACGATCTGTGGTTGTCAAGAGAGAATGCTCCAATTTAACGCCGCTGACAATTATAACGGTCATAATGACGAACATAACGACCCAGAGCTTCATACTCACCCTCCTTGAACCTTAGCCCGATGGCGGGCTTTATCTTTAAGTTGGCAGTGGAAGTTTCCCCGCGTATCCCGGGCCGCAAAGAGGACATCGTGGGTGTCTTTGGCTCCGTATTTCTCAATCTCGCTCCGCAGCCAGCCCTCGGAGAGTTTGGCCCTTCTCAGTTCCGAGGAACGGACTCGGCCATCTAGAATGAGAATGTTCGGAAGGCTCTCGTCCGGTACATTTACCTGCAAGTCCCCTGGTGTAGCTGGGCGGTTCTGCGATTTGAGCAGTACGCTCAACTCACCGCTCGTTTCCAAGATGGCAAATTCCACATCGCCAAGGTCGAATATATTTTTAAGGCGCAACTGTTCCAAGAGTTCCTCCAGATTGTATCGGGCTTTGCGAAGTTCCTTTTCTTGAATCACGCCATTGGCCACAATTACGCTGTAACGGCCATCTAAAACCGAGCGAAAGCTTGGGAACTTAAGGCTGAGGATGCTGAAAGACACCTGGATAAAGAGAAGCGTCAAAATGGCAATTACGCCGTTGATCAGTGGTATATGCCTGTCCTGCATGGGGATAACTGCCAACTCTGCAATCATGATGGTAATAACCAGTTCAAAGGGTTCGAGCTGGGCAACCTGACGTTTTCCCATGAGGCGGATAGTGATCACAACGAGGATATACAACAGTGCAGTCCGTACCAGTGTAATGAGCATAGCAACCCTCCGATATCAATTATGTCCCTGCTCCCATATCCCAATACACCCACATCGCCATGTCCCGATACCGGATACTCCGAGCCCAGCTTGCTTCTCTCCCTCCTGAGGTAGTATAATAAAGTAGTATTCATCTAATTAATTCTGAAGGAGCGTAGTCCATGAAGAGGTTTTATCTTCACACCATGGGTTGTCAAATGAACGACCATGATTCAGAAGTAATCACAGGTATCCTTCTTTCCCTCGGCTACCAGAGTACGGAGGAAGTGGAAGAAGCGGATTTGATCTTATATAACACCTGCTGCGTAAGGGAAAACCCGGAGCGGAAGGTGTACGGCCACATCGGCTCTTACAAAGCCCTAAAGGAAAAGAACCCCCAACTGATTATCGGGATCTGCGGCTGTATGCCCCAGCAGAAACAGGAGCTGCAGAGACTGTTAAAGGAACTGCCCCATTTGGATCTAGTGTTTGGCACCCATAACATCCACCGCCTGCCAGAGCTTCTAGCCCGAGCAGAAAATGGGGAACGTGTTGTTGAAGTCTGGGATGAGGCGGAGTATCAGGAAGGTCAGGACTTTCGTGACAGTCTACCCGTTCAGCGCACCCACGGCCTGAAAGCCTTTGTTAACGTGATCTACGGGTGCACCAACTTCTGCACGTACTGTATCGTACCTTACGTCAGGGGCAGGGAGCACAGCCGTACGCCTGAAGCGGTTGTGAACGAAGTGACCGAGCTTGTCCAGGCCGGTTATAGAGAAGTAACCCTTCTGGGCCAGAACGTAAATGCCTACGGCAAGGATCTATCCATCGACACCTCTTTCAGCACACTGCTGGCTGAACTGAATAACATAGATGGATTGGCGAGGATTCGCTTTACCACCAGCCATCCCAAGGATATGGGTAATGACCTAATTGAAGCATTGGGCAGTCTCGATAAAGTATGCGAACATCTCCACTTACCAGTCCAGGCAGGTAGCAGCAGATTGCTGCGGCGTATGGGCAGGGGGTATACTAGGGAATACTATTTGGATTTAGTGGGTAGAATAAGAAAATCGGTGCCCGAAATCAGTCTCACAACCGATATTATCGTTGGCTTTCCCGGTGAAACGGACGAGGATTTCAAAGAAACCCTCTCCCTCATCGAGGAGGTTGAGTTCGATTCGGCCTTTACCTTTATCTATTCACCGCGGGAAGGCACCCCGGCTGCTCGTATGACGGATCAGATACCTGAAGAGGTAAAGAAAGAGCGTATCTACGAATTGATTGAGCTGCAGAATTCAATCAGCGCCAAAAAGATGCAGCAGCTGGTGGGGAGCAGAGTTGAAGTGCTCATTGAAGGAGCTTCCAAGGAAGGATTGGTTGGCAGAACGCGGAGTAACAAACTGGTCCATTTTGATGGGCCTAGTAACCTCTTTGGTTCTATACTGGACGTGGAAATAACGGAGGCATGCACCTGGAGTCTCAAGGGCAGAATTGTCTAAGGGGGGTCTGGTTTGTGGGTAAATGAAGACCGGACACTATGGGCTGATCGCAATGTTGACACGTGGCAGTTGGTAGTACGAAGCGCTGACGGGTTTGACTGCGGCAACGTGGTGGCCCAAATCGTGGAGCCAGGCCAGTACCTGGTTCGTTACTTCGTTGTTTTTTTGGCAGATGCAGACAAGCACTACCTGCTGCCCAGCGATGCGGTGCGAAATATTGAAGGAGAGCTCCTTAGTGTATACACTGCGGAGTGTCTACTCAGCCTGCCCACGTATCACCACACCGTTACCCCTTGCCTGGAAAAAAGTATTAGGGCGGTTCTGGCGGATGGGACACATTAACGGTTTTGACGGCAACGCAAAGACTTAACGGGGGTGAACTAGCACTTGAAATTGACGCCCATGATGCAGCAGTATTACAGTATTAAAGAGCAGTACCCCGATGCAATCTTGTTCTTTCGCTTGGGAGATTTTTACGAGATGTTCGGGGACGATGCGAAAACAGCCTCGAAGGTTTTGGAAATAGCCTTAACCTCGCGGGAAGCGGGAGCAATGGGGCGGATTCCCATGTGCGGTGTTCCTCACCACGCAGCCGAACCCTATGTGGACAAGCTGATCCGCAGTGGCTACAGGGTGGCCCTGTGTGAACAGCTTGAAGACCCCAAACAGGCTAAGGGTGTGGTAAAACGGGACGTGATCAGGGTGATCACACCCGGCACCTTTATTGAAGGCCAGTTGGAAAAGGCGGAAAACCAGTACCTGGTCAGTCTAGCCTGGCACGGCGAAAGCTGGGGCTTGGCTTATTTGGACATGTCAACAGGTGAGTTTATGGCCACGTCATTGGCCAATTGGGATCGACTCGCTGATGAACTGACGTGGATCCAGCCGGCAGAGATAGTGGTCACCCTCGAACTGGATCAGGATCAGAGATTGGAGACCCTGGCCGAATCCCTCGGAGCAACCGTCACCCGTCTGCAACACCCCCAGCTCAGTACTGCTGCAGCGTCACAGCGTCTGATGGATCATTTTCAGACCGCAACACTGAAACCCTACGGTCTTACCAGTGTGGAACAGATCGCCGCTGCGGGCTTGGCGTTAAAGTACGTTGTTGATACGCAGCGGAGTATGCTGACCCATATTCGCACAGTCAAAGGTTACACACTGGAGGAGTTTCTCCAGATTGACGGCCACAGTCGTCAGAATCTAGAGTTGACGTCCACCATCAGAGACCGGAAAAAGGCAGGTTCTCTCTTGGGAGTTATGGACCAGACTGTGACCAGTATGGGAGCAAGACTTCTCCGCTCCTACTTGGAAAAACCCCTGGTAGACCTAGCCGCGATAGAAGCAAGACTCGATGCCGTTGAAGCGCTGGTGGATCAGACCGCCCTGCGCCTTGAACTACGGGAGCAGTTAGATGAAATCCGCGACCTGGAGAGACTACTGAGCAGGCTGGTTATGGGGAGCGGTAATGCCAGGGATTTAAACTCCCTTGCTGCGTCGTTGGAGAAGATACAACCGGTAAAAGAACTGCTGCAAGGTGATCTCCCAGAACTCTTGGCGTCCGTCGAACAACGGCTAGATCCACTGCAAGACTTGGTTCACCTGATCCGTGCCGCTATCTTAGATGAACCCTCCTTAACCTTAAGGGAAGGGAATCTGATTCGGGATGGCTATAACGAAGAACTGGACAAGCTGCGTCAGGCAAGTCGGGGGGGTAAGGATTGGATAAGGCGCTTGGAACGGGTAGAGCGGGATAGAACCGGAATCAAGTCGCTTAAGGTTGGCTATAACCGGGTGTTTGGCTATTACATCGAGGTGACTAAGGCCAATATCCATCTGGTTCCTGAAGACTATGAACGAAAACAAACCCTAGCCAATGCGGAACGCTACATAACCCCGGCGTTAAAGGAACAGGAAGCCTTGATTCTAGGGGCAGACGAACGCATAAATGAGCTTGAATATGAGCTCTTTGTGGAAGTCAGGGACAAAGTTAAGGACCACGTAGAAGCCATTCAAAACAACTCCCACGCTTTAGCAATCCTTGATGTACTGCAGGGTTTGGCAACAGTGGCAGTTGAACGCAATTTTGTCCGGCCCCAGCTGGAACAAGGTTTGGGTCTGCACCTTGTCGAGAGCCGCCATCCCGTTGTTGAGGCGATTGAGGGTCAGTTTGTACCGAACGATGTGACGTTTGACGAATCCCAGCGTATCATCCTCCTTACCGGACCGAATATGGCTGGTAAGAGTACGTATCTGCGTCAGGTGGCCCTGATTGTGATTCTCGCCCAGATGGGCAGCTTTGTTCCCGCCCAAGAAGCACGCATCGGAATTGTGGACCGAATTTTTACACGCATAGGGGCCGCCGATGACCTCAGCTCAGGCCAGAGTACTTTTATGGTGGAGTGCGCGGAAACGGCGCAGCTCTTGCTCAACGCCACAGAAAACTCCCTTATCATATTAGATGAATTGGGTAGGGGAACAAGCACCTTTGACGGCATGGCCATTGCCCAAGCGGTAGTTGAATACATCCACGATACAATTGGGGCACGGACACTGTTTTCCACCCACTTCCACGAACTGACCAAATTGGAGATGTCTCTCAAGTATTTGGTAAGTTATCGGGTGGAAGTGGAGGAGAGGGATGGACGCATTTCCTTTCTGCACCGAGTCTCAAGGGGGAGTACTGACCGCAGCTACGGCATAAACGTAGCCCGTATGGCCGGTGTCCCAGGACCGGTCTTGCAGCGTTCGTTGGAGCTTCTCCACGAGTTGGAGGCTGCAGGCAAAGGACCTATACAGCTCGATCTCTTTCATCGGGCCGTTTACGATGCGTCCGTTCAGGAAATTGCCTCAGTTGCTGAAAAACCGTCAGAAAACAATCTGGAAAAGAAACTACTAGAGTTAGACCTCAACAATCTGACGCCCCTGGAGGCACTGCAGACTTTAGCCGCTTGGCAGAGCGAAGCGCGCGTGGAGGCGAATGATGATGACTAGAATTAAAGTCCTGCCAGCCGAAATCGCCCAGCAGATTGCTGCCGGAGAGGTTATAGAACGGCCCGCATCGGTTGTGAAGGAACTGGTGGAAAACTCGGTGGATGCCCAGGCTACTCAGATAGTAGTTGAAATTCGCGGCGGAGGTACCGAGTCCATCCGGGTCCAGGATAACGGTGTAGGGATAGCCAAGGACGAGCTCGTGTTGGCTTTTCAGCCCCATGCAACCAGTAAAATCGAGAGTGCGGAAGATTTGTTTGCCCTTTTCACCCTCGGTTTCAGGGGTGAAGCACTGCCCAGCATGGCCAGTGCGGCCAAAGTACGGTTGGTGTCCCGCACGCAAGAGCAAGAGCACGCCTATCAAATCCGACCGTCCGAGCCAAATCCTAAACCAGAACCTGTTGGTGCCCCGTTGGGCACGACGGTTGAGGTTACAGAACTCTTTTACAACCTCCCGGCCCGCCGCAAGTTTCTCAAATCTGAAGCAACTGAGCGGAGAATGGTTGTGGACATTGTAACCCGCCTAGCCTTGGCCCATCCCCACATCTCGTTTCGCTTGGTGGTAGAGGGGAAACAGGTATTAGCCACACCCGGCAACGGGCGTCTGCTGGACACGATTCTAGTAATTGAGGGACGCAACATTCAGTCCCAATTGATCAAGTTCCGCTCTGAGTTTGTTTGGGGTGAAGTAAGGGGCTATCTAGGCAGACCCAGCCTGGCCAAGGGCAACCGCCGCGGCCAGTTCTTTATCCTTAACGGTAGGGTGATCAGCAGTGTGACTATTCAGCAGGCGCTAGAGAAGGCTTATGGCGGCCTTTTGCCCAGTCGTTCCTTTCCGTGGGCTGTGGTGGTTGTGGATGTAGATCCTAAACTTGTGGACTGCAACGTACATCCGGCCAAGGCGGAAGTGCGCTTTGCAGATGAGCAGCGGGTTTTCTCTGACCTGATGTACGCGTACAGGCAAGGATTAGCCCAGTCCAATCTCGCCCCTGCACTCAGTGCCGCGGCAGAAGGGAAGGATGAACGCATAGGGAGAACTCCTCGTCCCGCGTCCGCAACCCAAGCAGTGTTGAACTGGGAGCCAAAGACTTGGGAGCATATGGATCGGGTACTAAGGCAGTACCGGCCTCGCCCGATGCCAGAACCAACGCCACCTAAAGCAGACTTGACTCTCAAAGAAGAAAGGCCGCCACTGCCGAAACTGGAAGCTGACAGCACCGATGAGGTACGCAAGCAGCTCCTAGAGGCAAGGATCATCGGCCAACTGCATCAGACATATATTCTCCTTGAGGTACCAAGCGGTCTATGGATCCTCGATCAGCATATTGTACACGAACGGATTTTACTAGAGGAGCTGACCAAGGACTGGGAAACTGCCTCCCTTCATGTGCAGGAAATCCTGCCCCAAATGATGGAGTTTACCCCAGCTGAAGCGGCTTTGGTCCAGGAATCCATTCAACAGCTGGCTGAGTTTGGTTTAGAATTGGAGCCCTTTGGAGAGAATACCTTCTTGCTCCGGGCAGTCCCGAGCCAGCTGGCCGAGGGCACAGGGAAGTGGAAGCAGGAGATTCTAGAGATTGCGGAAACCGCGCAGAAGACAACTGCTTGGCAGCAGGAGGCCCTAATTACGCTGGCCTGTAGAGGAGCCGTTAAGGCGGGAGAGTACTTGGACGAGCGCATGATGGCTGCTCTAGTGAAAGATTTGGCTGCCACCAGCCAACCCTATACCTGCCCCCACGGGCGTCCCATCATAATCCGCTTGGAAAACAATGAGTTACTGCGTCGTTTCGGGCGCATTTAGGAGTGGTATGAGTGGAGCAGCAGAGAGTGCTGGTTATAGTTGGCCCAACTGCTGTCGGCAAAACTGAATTAAGTCTGCAGCTTGCCGAGCGTTTAGGTGGCGAGATTATTTCGGCGGATTCAATGCAGGTTTACCGCGGCATGGATATTGGCACCGCCAAGGCCACCCATGTGGAAAGGCAGCGCGTGCGCCATCATCTCCTAGACGTGGTTGAGCCCGATCAAGCCTTCAACGTGGCCGATTACGTGGCCTTGGCCGAAAATGCCCTGGCTGAGCTGGCCCAGCGAGGAGTTACGCCGGTTATTACAGGTGGAACCGGCCTTTATATTGACGCCCTCCTTAAGGGTTTTTTGTTTCCCGATACCTCGGCAGACCCCATCATCCGCGCCGAATTAGAAGCCCAGGCCGAATTGGATCCGAGCAGCTTGTTTGCCGAACTGGAGAAGGTTGACCCGGTCAGCGCAGAGCGAATCCACCCCAATGATAAGCGAAGGATTATCCGGGCGTTGGAAGTTTACCGGCGTACGGGTGAACCTATTAGCAAATTGCAGCACAAGGCAGCTGAACAGGATCGTCCCTACCGGCCCCTGTATATTGGCCTTTCGAGGAACCGGCAGGAATTGTACGAAAGGATAAATCGGCGAGTTGAGATTATGATCGAAGATGGGCTAATTGACGAGGTAAAGGAGCTGTTAATGCGTTACCCCGAGCAGCCCACAGCTCTCCAGGCTTTAGGCTACAAAGAGATTGCCTGGTATCTCAACGGCCGCCTCCAGCTCACGGAAGCGATTGAACTGCTGCAGCGTGATACGCGCCGTTACGCAAAACGGCAGTTATCCTGGTTCAAACGGAACAAGGATATTAAGTGGTTTAACCTTTCCAAACTGAGCAGTCAAGAGGTTATGGCTAGGATCATTGAACAGTGGGAGATCCATTGACCAAGCTTGTCTCTGCACTCCACAAGCCTTCCCTGCGTATAAATAGTAGGTGAGGGGGAGTGGGGAAGTGCGGCGGAAAGAAGAACTAGATCAGTATACTGGAGATATCCTGGCGGGCCTGGAAAAACAGCAGCGGGAAAGGCTGAGAGAGCTGCAAAGGGAACTGGACAGTCTGGTTGGCCTGCAGGGTGTAAAGGCGGTTATTAAGGAAATCCAGGCCTTTGCCTTGATCCAGAAATATAGGGAAGCGCTCAGCCTAGCCTGTGAACCTATAGTACTACATACAATCTTCACCGGTAATCCGGGAACGGGTAAAACTACAGTAGCCCGACTCCTGGCTCAGATGCTGAAGGAAATAGGTGTATTGCAGAAGGGGCACACTGTGGAAGTGGAAAGGGCCGATTTGGTAGCCCAGTACATCGGCCAAACAGCCCAAAAGACTAGGGAAGCACTGAAACAGGCCCTTGGCGGCCTGCTCTTTATCGATGAAGCCTACTCTTTGGCCAGGGGCGGTGAAAGGGACTTCGGTAAGGAGGCTATTGATACCCTCGTTAAGGCGGTTGAGGATCAGAGAGAAGATTTAGTTGTGATTCTCGCCGGGTACCCAAGGCCCATGGCCGATTTTCTCGAAGCAAATCCAGGTCTTAGATCCAGATTTCCCCTGACCATTTCCTTTCCCGATTATTCCGATCTAGAGCTGTTTAAAATTGCCCAACTTATGTTTGAGAAACGCGAGTATACGTTAAATGCCCATGCCCAGCAGGAGCTGGTGCGGCAGATTCGCCGCCTGCGCAGGGGTGATCCCGAGTCCTTTGGGAACGCCCGGGCAGTGCGCAACCTTGTGGAGCAGGTGATTAGGCGACAGGCTGTTCGCTTAGTTCAGAAAAACGGCCTGACCAAGCGGGAGTTGACAATGATTACATCCCACGATTTCCGAGGTATAGCACCCTGAGAGCAGGGCAGGATTTGCCGGGCTGCATCAAGAAATATATGGAATAGAGTTAGTACTAGGGAGGTTTTGTGTGAGTGTATTCATTCGCCTTTGAATTTGAGACGAAGCAGGAAATGGAGAAAGTTGCAAAGCAATTATGGGATAAACAAGGTATTACTGGTGAGTTGGAGATGTATTCTACTTCCCAAGGACGCTTTCGCCTAGTAGTCTGTTCTGAAAAACCCATCCGTGACAGCGTATTAGACAAGGTACCCGGCAAAAGAGTCCAGGCTAAGGCTGGTTATGGCTCGGTCCTTCCGAAAGAGGTTTCCAGTGAAGATAATTAGAAATGCTAAGGACAAAATCAGGGCGTATTACGCCCCGATCGAAGACATCGTTGCTGCCAATCAAGAGAAGGTGTTGAAGGCCTTTCACGCCGCACGGGTCAGCAGCGATTCTTTTAATGATTCAACCGGCTACGCTTACTCAGATTTGGGCCGTGAGACTCTCGAAGCGGTATACGCCCATGTGTTTCGGGCAGAAGCGGCCTTGGTCCGTCCCCAAATCGCCTCAGGTACCCATGCCATCTCCATCTGCTTGTCATTGCTGGAGCCCGGCGAAGAATTGGTTTCGGTCAGCGGACCTCCTTACGATACCCTCCAGACAGTGATCGGCACCCGGGGAAGTTCCAAACGCAGTCTACTGAACAGGGGTGTTATCTACAGGGAAATACCTCTCACCGCCAACGGAAAACCCGATTTACCTGCCATTACCAACGGGATTACAGCGAAGACCCGCATGGCAATTATTCAGCGCTCCCGGGGCTACAGCTGGCGACCATCTATGCCCATTAATGAGCTGGCTGAGGTAATAAGCCTCATCAAAAAGAGCAACCCTAACTGTATTGTCTTTGTAGATAACTGCTACGGTGAATTTGTAGAGTTTTACGAACCTGTTGAGGCAGGGGCAGATTTGATCGCCGGTTCCCTCATAAAAAACCCCGGCGGCAGCCTGGCGGTAAGTGGAGGCTACATTGCCGGCCGTGCCGAACTAGTGGAGATGTGTGCTGAAATCCTAACTGCACCCAGCCTGGGCGGCAAAATCGGGCCCACCTTCGGCTTAACTAGGCAGCTCCTCCACGGCCTCTTTCTTGCACCACACGTAGTGGGGGAGGCCCTGTACGGAGCAATATTGGCTTCCGAAGTCTTTTCCCAGCTCGGTTTTGAGGTTAGCCCCGGGCCAGATGAGCCGCGTACAGACATTGTCCAAGCTATCAAATTCGGCTCGGAGACCCTACTGCGCAGTTTCTGCCAGGGCATCCAACAGGCAGCACCCATCGATGCCCATTACATGCCCATACCCAGTCCCATGCCCGGCTATGACGACGAAGTGATTATGGCGGGGGGTACGTTCATTCAGGGCTCTTCCATTGAGCTCAGTGCCGACGGCCCCATGCGTGAACCCTACATCGGCTACCTCCAGGGTGGCATGTCCAGACAGCATGTGGAGATTGGTTTGAAATACGCCTTGCGGGAAATGGATATAGATTTGAGAAGTGATAGCGCATGAAATTACTATTGGTGAACGACGACGGTTTTTGGGCACCAGGTATGGCTGCTCTAAAGGAAAGCGTAAAAGACCATGGAGATATCACTATCATTGCACCCCATCAAGAACGAAGTGCCACCAGTCAGGCCATTACAGTCCATCATCCATTGCGCCTAACTGAAGTAAATGGGGATTATGTTCTGGATGGTACCCCGGCTGACTGCGTCAAAATGGCGCTCCAGGGTCTGGGTCTCAAGCCGGACTATGTCCTATCGGGTATCAACCTGGGCTCCAATCTGGGCACCGATGTCCTTTATTCCGGTACTGTAGCCGCTGCCTTGGAAGCGGTTCTGTTAGGCACGCCTGCCGTGGCCTTTTCGCTGGCAGGTTCGGCGGAGTTCATGCCCACTGCAACTAAGATCGTGCAGGAACTCCTCTTTGAAGAGCCTGGGATTCTAACGACACGGGACCTCATCCGGCCGGATATTGTGCTCAATGTGAACATACCCGCGCTGCCACTGGATCAGATTAAGGGTGTCCGCCTGACAAGGCTGGGAGTGCGGAAGTACGAGGGAGTACTCCTCCATCAGCGCAAGGATCCCAGAGGTGGAAGCTACTACTGGATGGGAGGACACCCCGTTTCGGCCGAAGGCCAAGGGGCTGATATCGACTTGGTTGCGGTGGAGCAAGGCTATGTATCCATAACACCACTGCAGTTTGACCTGACCTGCCGTGAGGAACTAACACGTTTAGAGTCTTTCTTCGCATAAAAGGAATATTTTGGGGAAAGATAAGGGGAGACAATAGTAAAATGAGGTAATCCCCATGAAAAACCCAATCCAGTTTGCGGGAAAAGCCCGCTACATTGGCTCTCTGCCCCGAGACGGGCAGATGTGCGATTTCTACGAAGTGGAGATCGACGGCACAAAACACTACATTTATGTCTCGGACGATGGACAGAAAAGGCCCGAGAATTGACTTTTTCTGCTTTTTAGCAGGAAATGAAGGGAGAATGCCCAAATAAATGCCTAGATAGAAAGATGTTGGAGGCATGTTACATGTGTTTTTTCTCGAAATTGTTTTCCCAGTTCAAAAAAGGCATGGGCGCGCCTGGTTACACGACTAAAGCGGGTACAAACGCAATAAATATCTATGTACAGTGTGACAAATGCGGGGAGAAGATCCCCGTTAGGTTGAGTACCACTTCCGAAGTTCAGAGAAGGGATGGTCTTGACCAAGACCAAGGTCCCGGTATGTTCTTCATCCAGAAAACGATAGTGGGTAACCGCTGCTATCAAAGAATCGAAGCCGCAATCGAGTTCGATGGACGTTTTAATGTGATAGACAGCGAAGTCAAAAATGGCAGGTTGCTCACGGTAGAGGAATACAAGGCAAGAGACTAAGACGAGTCGCAAGACTCGTCTCTTGTTTTCCTAACACAACAATCACTGTTCAATCCCGTACTCCTAGCAGCCTGGACATATGTAATATAGCGCTTAGCACCAAAACCCATAGCTACGAAGAGGAGAAGATCTAAAGCTATGTGAAGTAAAGAAAAACTCCCTCTGTCTGATGGACAGTCCATCGACAAAAGGGAGTTATTGTTTCGTTAACCTCAAAATCATGTGTTACAGCCTCCGAAGAAGCCCAATCACCTTGCCTAATATGAGAACATCGTTGGTAATTATGGGTTCCATAAACTGATTCTCTGGCTGAAGGCGAATATGGGTGCCTTCATGGTAGAAGCGCTTCACTGTAGCCTCATCCCCATCTAGAAGGGCAACCACAATATCGCCGTCCTCTGCAGTTTCCTGCCGCTCAACTAAGACGTAGTCTCCGTCTAAAATACCCGCTTCGATCATGCTTTCGCCTTTGATGCGGAGGATGAAAACGTCTTCATGATCCACAAAGTCGTGGGGGACAGGGTAGTACTCTTCTATATTCTCGACAGCGAGGATGGGTGCACCAGCCGTTACACGGCCCAAGACAGGTACTTCGATGGATCTAACCCTTGGTGTGTTATCATCATCCAAAATCTCAATTGCCCGCGGCTTGGAAGGATCCCGGCGTATGTATCCCAGTTCCTCTAAGCGTCGAAGATGGCCATGCACAGTGGAGCTGGACTGTAAGCCGACCGCTGCACCAATTTCTCTCACAGACGGAGGATAGCCACGATCTGCCACTTCCTGTCTAATAAACGCTAATATCCTCCGCTGCCTGTCTGAAATCCTATCCATGTAAACTAGCCTCCTAACGGAAGTTTGCTCATCTGCTTATTTCCAATTATAACATGGTGATAAATTTCCGTCAAACAAATGTTCTAAATGGGCTTGACAAAACATATGTTCTGTTATAGATTAAACATAGTAACAGAACACTTGTTCTCAGGGGGGCTTACCATGCGAAAAAAAATGAGTGATGTGTTGTCAACCATCTCGGTGTATTCGCTGCTGATCATGTTAACGGTAAGCATATGCGTAATCGGCTACAGACTGGCAACAATTGATGGCAGCCTCAACAGGCTTCAGACTCAGCCACAGACAAAGCAGATTGTGGTCCAGCCGGGCGATACATTATGGGCCATTGCCAAAGCAGAGTCGCCTGAGACAGATCCTCGCGATATGATCGGACAGATCGTTCAGTTAAATGAACTCGGCTCGGCCAAGATTTATCCCGGACAAGTTTTGACTTTACCGGAGAAACAGCAAAGCGTACCGCTGCAGTTGGCTGATTTAAACAATAGATGAGACTCAATCAGTTGGGCCTCAAATAACCGCTTAAGCAAATTGAACCACCTAGTCTTAACTAGACATAGGTGGTTTTTTGATGGTCTCTCACGCGCTCTTCTTCATAACTTCGCATAATAGATATTATGTAAACTAGCCAAAAGAAAAAAATGGAGAGCAGATATTACTGCCCTCCCCATCTGTTATTAGAGACTCATGTTCATTACTTCCCGAACTTCTTCCAGGGTCGCAATGGCTTCCTCCCGAGCGGCTGCAATACCGTCTTTCAACACTTGACGGATGTAATCGGGCTGGGCCTCTAACTCCTTGCGGCGTTCCCGCAGAGGTCTGAAGTATTCGTTCACAGCCTCCGTAAGAAGTTTCTTTAGTTGACCCGCACCGCCGTCGCCGATGTCCTCTGCAATTTCCTCTGGGCTCCGTCCTGTTGTTAAGGATGCAATCAAAAGCAGGTTTGCCACCTCAGGCCTATTCTCCGGATCATAGGTGATCATACGTTCCGAATCCGTCTTAGCCCGTCTAATCAGCTTGGCAGTCTCGTCCTCACTAGCGCTCAACATAATGGCGTTGTTTCTGCTCTTGCTCATCTTTTGACCGCCATCCAGGCCTAGAATCAGGGGCGCTTCGCTCAACAGCGGCTCTGGCTCGGGAAACACTGGTCTGTTTTCGGCAAAACGGTTGTTAAAACGCCGGGCTATCGTTCTGGTCAGCTCCAAATGGGGCAGCTGGTCCTTCCCTACGGGCACAACATTGCCCTTGCAGAAGAGGATATCTGCCGCTTGATGCACTGGGTATGTGTACATACCGGCATTGATACTGGTCATGCCAGATGCGGCGATCTCTTCTTTTACGGTGGGATTGCGATTCAGTTCTGCATTGGTGACCAGCGTTAAGAACGGCAGCAGGAGCTGATTTAACTCCGGTACGTGACTGTGCGGGAAAATGAACGTTTTTCCGTCACTCGGGTCAATACCGGCGGACAAATAGTCCACTGTAAGCTGAAACACGTTCTCAGCAATGGCTTCAAAGGTGTCCCGATCGGTAAGGACCTGATAATCTGCGATTACAATATAAGTAGGCACTCCCAGCCTATGTAGGCGGACCCTGTTCTGGAGGGAGCCAAAATAGTGGCCGATATGAAGTCGCCCAGTAGGCCTATCGCCCGTGAGGATTTTGTACTGTTCGGGATTGGCCTCTAGTTTTTTCTCCAAGACACGGCTGCGCTCCAGTGCTGCTTCAAATGTTCCGTATTCCACTCGTTCCGACATCAACATCCATCCTTTCTCAAGACAAAAGGTTTTTTCTGTGCGCGTATTTGGATATAAAAAAAACGTCCCCTCCTAGGGACGATAATAACCGCGTTGCCACCCTGCTTGATCGCCATAGCGATCCCCTCAACACCTGTAACGGCGGTAAACCGTCCTAGCCTACTTGTTCATTCGGCTAGGCAACTCCAAGGTCCATTCACTCCGCGTCTGTATCGATGTTCCACCGTATCATCGACTCTCTAAAACAGGCTGACGAAGCTACTATTCCTCTTCCCAGTCTTTGCTATACCACTGTCAATATTATATCCAGCCAGAAGGGTCGTGTCAACTAAAGGGCATTGTCGTGTCCATTATCGTGTAAACCTGAAATGAACTTCCCCTCCCCTCCCTTTCCTGCCCCGACGAAAAAGTACCATTAGTCACAAATTTAATGAAGCGCGCAAGGGAAAAAATGGAACGTGTAGAACTGTGTTGGTAAATATATCCAGACACTCTAGATTGGAGGTATTTTTGTGAAACGCAGCTTTCTCGCAGCGTTACTACTGATCTTCTTAGCTGGGCTGTTAACGGGCTTCTCCACTGGGTCGTACGAGATATCCGGTGAGGTAGCGGATGAAACTGGGGAAGGCATTCCTGGAGTAAGATTACTGATTCGCAGTGGTGATAACGAAGCAGTTGTTGTTACGGACGAATATGGCTATTGGACGGCCGAGGTACCCGACGCTGGGGATGCAGTAATTGAGCCAGAAAAGGAAGGATACATATTTTGGCCGCAGCGGCAACAGGTAACCAATGAAGACGCTGGGGCAGACAACGTGGATTTTTGGGGAGTAACAAATAAGCTGGCGGGACGGGTAGTGATAAACGGACAACCCGCTAATCGACCCATCTATATTAGTGTCGAGACGTCTGAAGGGACCGAGCCCCTTTCCTACAAGAGCAACTCCCGTGGAGAGTACGCCCTGCCCCTTGAGGACTTCGAAGATCTAGAGTGGATTCGGGTAATCGTCGCTGCTTGGGAGAGTTTCAGCAGCTCTCAAATTGGCAGAATGGACCTTATCGCAGAGGTCATAATCGAAAACCCTCCCCTAGAAACAAGGTTCTTACCGGACATTGACCTGTACAGCTACGGACTGGAGCTGCTGGCACCGGAAGACAACGATACGGTAGCCTGGTACCCCTATGATGTAAGAATCAGCGTATACGATAGGGACGTTGACGATTTGTATTATCGACTATACTTCCATGATCTTAGCCATGAGGTCATTGGCCACAGTGCCGTGTCGTTTACAGATGACACCTTCGTCTTCGACGGAACACTGAAAGAGGGTGGCGCCCTCGGTCGTGAAGACACCATTTGGTATCTATCAGCTTTTTTCCGGTCGGGCGACATCCAGATCCGCGTAAATACCGAAAGTTTTCTGGTCTTCGGAGATTACTAGAAAGGCCAAAAAAACGTTAGCGGAAACTCTGTACTAACCAATAGCGAGGTGTTTTCCTGCGGGAGGCACCTCGTTTCCACTTAAGCCGTTGTTCCCTCAAGTACAGATTCCTCTTACCTCCCCTTGCCTACGCTCCTAATCCCTTACTCGGCTTGACCGTGAATATTTTCCACAAACCTAAGGTATAGTTGCTGTAGTGGCCCCTTACCTAGCGCCCGAAGGTTGTCGGTTCGAATCCGCCCCCCAACCAATACTTGTTTTCTACGAGGATTAGTACCTAGTAATAAAACAGGTGCGAAGGAAACCCATTGGGGGTGGCGAAAGGCTCTTAGAGCAAATTGCACCAGGAGGTCTTATCATGACTAAGAAAATCAAACTATTTACAGATAGTGCAGCAGATGTACCAGTGGAATACAAGGAGAAGTATGGCATTGAAATTGTACCCATTACCGTGATGTTTGGGACGGTAGAGTACAAAGACCAGGTAACGCTGAGCTTAGAGGAATTCTGGGAAAAAATGCTTTCCTCCCAGGAACTGCCTTCCACCAATCAAGCGAACCCCCACGACTTCGTAGAGGCTTTTCAGCCCTTTTTAGAACAGGGTTACACTATTTTGTACATCGGTCTGTCTTCTCGCCTCAGTGGTACTCTACAGAGCGCTGTAATTGCCCGGGAGCTCTTGCAGAGCCAAGACATCCACATTTTCGACTCCAAATCCGCGTCAATTGGAGAAACGCTTCTGCTGCTCGAGGCAGCGGAAATGCTTGAAGAAGGCAGATCAGTACCTGAGATTATGGATGTCCTTGCCCAGCGCAGAGAAGAATCCTTCGCCTATTTTACTCTGGAAACCCTCACCCATTTAGTTCGTGGAGGACGCCTTTCCAAGGCGCAGGGATTGATAGGATCTGTCTTGAATATCAGACCCATCCTGCGGATCGCACCGGACGGTACGATAGAACCGACCGAAAAGGCACGTTCAACAAAAAGAGCCCTGCAAACAATCGTCAGCAAGGCTAAGGAACGTAATATTGATTTTTCCAAGCGGCGAGTGGCCGTTGTCCACACACCAGGTGCTGAGTCACTTGAGGAGTTTATCGAACTCGTTCAAAGCGAGCTCAACCCGGCCGAAATCATCACCGGCCTAATCGGTCCTACTGTGGGAACTCACGCTGGCCCCAGTGGCATAGCCCTTTTCTTTTAGGCTCTTGGCAATGGGGATGTTGGCCTCGGCCAGGTCGTATTGGTCCAGTTCGTCCAGGGTTACCCACGCGCAGTCGGAGTGTACTCGCAGGGTTATGTCTCCGCTGGTCTGTTGGGCCAAGTAACCGACCAAAAGAAAGTCCCCGTGGTCATAGTGGGCGTGGACTGCCTGATAGATGCTGCCTACTTCGATGGAAATGTCCAGTTCTTCTTGGATTTCCCTTACAAGGCATTCTTCAGGCGTCTCGCCCTCTTCTAATTTTCCGCCGGGAAACTCCCATTTACCCGCCAATGCCCCTTCTGCCCTCTGACAGAGGAGCACCCTATCTCCTTGTTGGATGATAGCCGCCATTACTGGCAATGTCATTGGGTATCCCCCCATTGAAAATCTCCGCAAAAAAGACCGGCTTTAGCCACCGGTCTTTTCATCAAAATTGGTTGCGGGGGCCGGATTCGAACCGACAACCTTCGGGTTATGAGCCCGACGAGCTACCAGACTGCTCCACCCCGCGCCACTACGTTACATATTATCCTAATTCACGAGCTTTGTCAAGCGATCCACTTGTCTAGGCGTTCTGCGATCATTTCTTTCGGCATTACGCCAACTAGGCGATCTACCTCTTCCCCATCCTTGAAGATAATCATGGTCGGAATACTCATTACTTCATACTGGCGGGCAGTGTATTGGTTGCTATCCACATCAAGCTTGGCAATTTGCACCTTCCCGGCATAGTCTGTGGCCAGCTCTTCAACGATGGGAGCCAGCATCCGGCAAGGAGCGCACCAGGCTGCCCAAAAATCGACAAAGGATACGCCAGAGTGGTTCAGGATTTTTTCCTGAAAATTTTGATCAGTCACAGTGATCGGCATTTTCATCCTCCTATCTTTTCTATGCAGACTTAAGCTGTTCTGTTCTATTCACAGTATATACCCCCCAGGGGTATATGTCAACCCTAGACAACCAGCTGTAATTCACAATCAATCTGTCTGCAGTACAGGGTTCGCCGGTCCCCCTCCTCTACTAAGTACATGGCCGCACCGCAGTTAGGACAGCCGTGCGTAACTGCCTCGGGAAAAGAACCTGGCCAATCACCCGCCGCGTAGAGCTGCAGATTACGGAATACTTCGATCAAGAGCATGACATCATCTTTTGCCCTGTGGGCGTTTTGATAGGCATCCTGCAGGTTAAAGTGATACATCAGATTACTCAGACGGTGGCTGCCTCCCCCACCGGGGTAGATGCAGAGTTTTGGAAACAGCTCCCGGCTGATTGCCAAGGTGTCAATTCCGATGTCCCCCAGCTCCAAGAGCTTGTTGCGCCGAAACATGGCGTTTAAGAAACCTTTGTCAAAGGACAGGTTATGGGCAACCGGCAAGCCAAAGCCAATGAAATCCCTTATCTCAGCCGCCACTTCTTTTTCTTTCGGCGCCAGGGCAACATCTGCATCGGTAAGCCCAGTAAGCTCGGAAATCTCCGCGGGAATTGGGCGTCCGGGATTAATCAGGGTACCGTACTCCTGGACCTCCCCATCCTCACCTAGGGAGACCATGTAGATTTCTATAATCCTATTCCAGCGGGAACTCAAACCAGTCGTTTCCACGTCTAAGAACACCAGGCGCTGTGAGATTGCAATCGACCTCTTTCCAGATTTGAACTTACTGTTTCCTTCGCCTTAGAAAAAACAATCCCTTCCGCTGACATGAGTCTGCTGCCGAAAGGATTGTTTGCAAGTATCTAGTTAGAATAGTCGTAGATGCGTTTCTCACCGGTAATCTTCTGGATCTCGGTGATGTTCTGGGTTACTTCCAGTGTACCCTGGTAAACCCCATTTTCATCACGTACCGCGAAGTAGCGGATGTAGACCAGTTCACCTTTCATGTTGATCCAAAAGTCCGCACTGTCTTTCCGTCCGCTTCTGAAGTCTTCCAGAATCTGCTCTACAACACCCATGCTCTTCGGCGGATGGCAGAACTGTACCTTGCGGCCGATTACGGCACGGGCCCGCTCAAAGATGCGCTCTGGTCCAAGGGAGAAGTAGCGTACCTCGTCGTTGGCATCCACAAATGTAATGTCAATGGGTAGATGGGTGAGCATCAAATTGATCTGTTCAGGGGTTAAAACGCCAACATCCAGTTCAATGCCGCCGCTTACCTCGGCTGTAGCGGGCTGGTCAGCCGTTTCCTTCCTCTCAACTGAGGCAAAGGGATCGCTGAGCTGTGCCTCAATTTCTTTCCATTCGTCCACCGTAAAGGTGTCCCGGCACATTGGGAACAGAATACGCTCTTCTTTATAAACCATCTCAGAGATGGCATTGAGGGCAGGTAGTACAATATTGCCGATCTCAACCTTCAAAATGGGGTTGGCCGGCACGCCCTTTGCATTAGCGATTACCTGATCGATGGATTTCAACGAGGCGCGAATCTCGTCGTGAATCCCCCACATTACCGATGGCGGCCCACTGATGCCATAGCGCTCTAAGTACGGGAAGATAATGTTTTCTTTCTTAATGTAATGGCCGTCTACCATGGCTAGTTTCTGCTGCTTTTCTTCCCATTTCTGAATAAGTTCACCAATATCGTCGCCGGACTGGGTATCGCTGATTCGCTCGAGCAGTGCCTCAATTTCCTTAACCAATCGACGGATCTGCTCGTTTTCCTCTTCCAGTACGGCTACGGGATTGGTCTTTACCTCTTCTGCAATCGCTTCTACAGCGGCCTGCTTCTCTAAAGACTCTTTAAACACTGCAACGTGAACGTCACAAAGCCTTTGAATCTCTTCGACGGGTAAACCTTCTGCAATTAAGCTCTGCTCCAACTCACCGATTTCTGTGGCTCCGATTTGGTCCAGCAGCTCACCGAAACGGCCTTTAATTTCCTCTGGATCTGCTCCGGCATGAATATCCTTAATAATTGCCTTAAGCTGTTCCTGACGGTGTTTCCTGTTGTCAATTAACTCGCTCATCGTCTTCGCCTCCTAAGTTCTGATGCTAGCATCACCAATGAATGCCCTTACTATTTATTAGTTGCTGACTAAGTTATTATTCCACAATCATTCCAGAACATCCTGCTTTACCCATGTAAATTTTGAGTTTATTTGCTGAAAATAGGGGAAATCTATACTTGAAACATTGCAAAGGGGGTCAATTATGCATCGAGGTCAATATCCGCAGCAGTACAGGATGAAACAACCACCACGGGTTTTATCCACCAAGGATTGTGCCTACCTGACGGATGCCTTATCCTGGGAGCTGCTCGCGTCTAAGAAGGCGTATACCTATGCCACCATGTGTACCGATCAGCAGGTTAAACACCAGTTAGAGCAGATCAGCCATCTACACCAAACACATTACAACATTCTGCTTAACCATCTCAGCAACGTGGAGCACGATCACGAACACTATCCATATCAACAATTTCAGCAATAGCTAGGAGGGTCAGTATGAACAACCGCAGCGGTTCCTATGGGGGCTATCAACAGCCTTACCAGGGGTCAACTAACCCAACGATTAAAAATCCCAGCTCCCCATTTGAAAAAGGCCAGGAGTTCAGCGACCGGGATCGCTTAAACGACATATTAGCCACAGAGAAGTATCTGACAGATGGCTTCAATGTTTTTGTGCGGGAGGCAAGTCACCAGGACCTATTCCAGGATGTTCTGCACATCCTGAACGAAACCCATCACGCCTGTCGGAATGTGTTTAATCTCATGTTTGAAAAAGGCTGGTATTCGCTCCATCCTGAGCAGCCCAGCCAAATAGCGAAAGAACACCGAAAATTCGCGGGTTACGAAAACCAATTTCCAACCCAAAGTCAGACCCAAAGCCATTATGGCGGTGGGAGCTCGTATTTTAGAGACTACTAGAATAAAGGCGAAAAAATTGAGGGCCGCCCAAGGCGGCCCCTTCATTTTTCTTACTCTGCTAGTTTCTGAATGCGCTCTACTAATGCGTCTACCGTGAAGCCAAGGTACTCCACGACCTGTTGGCCCGGTCCGCTTGCACCAAAGCGCTCTAAACTGAACACATCGATTTTACCTTCCGGATTGATGGCGTACCAACCTGCGCCAACACCTAATTCAACGGCCAGCGTGGGAACATTGGTAGGTACCACTTTATTGCGGTAGCTCTTCTCCTGGCTCAAGAAGACGCAGCGGTTCGGTATTGATACCACCCGTACACCAAAGCCCGGTTTTTCCGCCTTTTTCGCTGCCTCAATGGCAAAGGCAACTTCACTACCTGCGGCAACCACAACAACTCCCAGTTCCTCTTGTTCCTCCCGCACAACATAACCGCCCTTGGTGAAATCCCAGCCTTTCGGCTTATCCAGCATGGGCAAGGCTTGACGGGTTAAGACGAGAGCGCTTGGACCATCCTTCCGTTTCAATGCCTCGACCCAGGACCAAGCAGTCTCCTCTGCATCTGCCGGACGGAACACGCTCAAGTTGGGAATGAGACGCAGCGATTCGGTAGTTTCTATCGGCTGATGGGTTGGACCGTCTTCCCCTACGTAGGGGGAGTCATGGGTCAGAATGTAAACTACCGGTAGCTTCATAAGCGCAGCTAAACGCATGCTGGGTCGCATGTAGTCGGAAAAGATCAAGAAGGTTGCACCGTAGACCCTAAAGAGGCCGTAGAGCGCCAAGCCGTTGAGGATGGCTGCCATACCGTGCTCACGCACACCGAAGTTAAAGTTCCGGCCGGCGAAATCACCCTGCGTTACAACTCCTTCCCCATTCAGCCAGCTGTTATTGGAGGGCGACAGGTCAGCTGAGCCACCCACCAAATTGGGCACCAATTTGGCAATAGCATTTAACACCTGACCGCTGGATGCACGGCTCGCCATCTTGGCATCGGGGCCGAACATGGTGAGAACTTCGCTCAGATCGGGCAGGATTTGACTTGTTGCCTCATCCCACTCCTTCCGCAGTTGCGGATATTCCTTGGACCAAGACTCAAACAGCTTATTCCAATCCGCTTCGTATTGCTCCCCGCGCTGTTTCATCAGTTCGGGTAGGTTCTGCAGATCGGCAGGAACATAGAATTTCTCATCGGTAGGAAGTCCCAAAGCCTCTTTAAGTCCAACGATCTCCTCTTCACCTAACGGTGCACCGTGGCTCTCTGCGGTACCTTCCTTGGTGGGTGCGCCTTTTGCAATACGCGTACGAGCGATGATAATGGTCGGTTGGGTAGTATTCTCCTTGGCTTGCGCCAGTTTTTCCTGAAGATCGGCAATGTTGTGGCCGTCAGCCTCGAGAACCTGCCAGCCATAAGCAGCGTAGCGGTCTTTTACAGACTCGGTAAAGGACAGGCCGGTTGCCCCTTCAATTGTGATCTCATTGGAGTCGTAGATCATGATCAACTTGCCAAGGCCAAGATGCCCTGCTAACGAGGAGGCTTCAGCACTGACGCCTTCCATCAGGTCACCATCGCCGCAGAGCACATAAGTATAGTGATTGACAATCTCGTAACCTGGTTGGTTGTACCTGGCAGCGGCCATTTTTTCGCCAATGGCCATACCAATAGCGTTGCCAATCCCCTGGCCAAGCGGCCCGGTGGTGGTCTCTACGCCGTCTGTGTCACCGTATTCGGGGTGGCCAGGTGTGTTGGAACCTAACTGACGGAAATTCTTAAGATCATCCATCGTTACCTGGTACCCGGATAGGTGCAGCAGAGAATAAAGAAGCATGGAGCCGTGTCCACCTGAAAGGACAAAGCGGTCCCGATTGGGCCAGTTAGGATTGGCCGGGTTATGTTTCATAACATCGAAATAAATAACTGAACCCACGTCTGCCAGGCCCAGGGGGGCTCCCGGATGGCCCGACTTCGCCGCTTCCACCGCGTCCGCGGACAAACCTCTAATAACGTTCGCTATTTTCTGTAGATCCATTTTCTCCTCCCTCTCCTTAACGGAACACCTCAACCAACTCACCGTTGTTGAGCATTGCCGCGTTTGCCTCATCCGTATCGATGTGCATTTCGAGTACGAAATCCTCGCGCACCCGAATTAGCACATTGTTAAAAACAGTGCCCCGTTCGCCGCCAACCCGAACAGATACGATATCCTTATCCTGAACTCCAAAACGCTCCGCATCTGCAGGTGACATGTGAATATGGCGCTGGGCAATGATAACTCCCTTATCAAGCGTCACCTTGCCTTTCGGTCCTATCAGGGTAATGCCCGGGGTGTCAGTCAAAAAACCGGAATCCCGTACCGGCGGTTTGACGCCTAAAGTAAAGGCATCGGTGCGAGAAACCTCCACTTGGGTTTCCTTTCTGGTTGGGCCCAGAATTCTTACGTTCTGAAGCGACCTTTTGGGCCCTTCAACGGTCAATGTTTCTTCCGCAGCAAACTGTCCGGTTTGGGACAGATCGTTTCTCACTGTCAGTTCATAACCTTCCCCAAAAAGGGTTTCCAGGTCTTGCTGTGAAAGATGGATGTGTCGATTGGAGATGCCTACCGGCACCTGCCCTAAAATCTCTTTTGCCACATATTCCACTCCTTTATGAAAATCATTACAAAGTAAGTATTTAGACAGGTCAATGTGAATTCCTGCCCAAAATGGTTGACCCTAACCTCTTCCTATGCTATCATAAATATGTCGCAGGGGAGTAGCTCAATTGGTAGAGCATCGGTCTCCAAAACCGAGGGCTGCGGGTTCGAGTCCTGTCTCCCCTGCCATTTTTATCTCCAGGTCAGAGACCTGGAGATTTTTCTTTTTCCCCGCACTTGCTCCACGCCTTGCCATACTTGCTCCTCCTAGTGTTCCCCGTCATGCAGGCCATACTCTACCTATTCAGCGCCTTCCTCCCAGGTAAACAAACTTTCAGGTACCTCCGCTAAGAGCGGAGAGACATTCCCTGTATAAAGCAATCTAAGTGCATGCAGGGCCCTGCTGCAGGCCACATAGAGTAGACGGCGTTGAAACTCCTCAGCATACACCACATCGTTTACTTCAGGCAGGACTACTGCGTCAAACTCAAGTCCCTTGGCCAGATAAACTGGGAGGACTAGGATTCCTGCCGGGTATTCGACCCGGTTTTCATCCACAAGGGTGATTTTTTCATCGTCCATTACACCGCTGAGTTCAGAATACAGCTCCTCACACTCTGCCAACGTAGGACAGATAACCGCCACAGTAGGGTAACGCACCCGCAGAGAGAGAATGTGTTTCTTAATATTCTCCAGTACATCTTCCTCAGGCAGCCTAGCTATGATGGGCTTCTCGCCCTCCCGCAGTACACTCTCGGCCTGAGGTTCGCTGGCCAAGACCGCGTTGCAGAATTGGAAGATTTCCAGCGTAGAACGGTAGCTCTTGGTCAGACTGATCACAGTGGGCTCTATCTCACCGAAAGCATCCCCTAACCTGCTGACAGCGTTTTCCCAGAAAAACGGACTTAAAGATTGGTATGCGTCACCGACAAAGGTAAACCGTGCATTGGGAAACGCTTTGGTGAGGAAGGCCAACTGCAGAGGCCCGTAATCCTGGACTTCGTCCACGATCACATGGAGATACTTATCACCCCGGGGGTATCCTTCCAACTCCCCTTTTAGATACAACAGCCCGGGCACGTCGGAGAAGGCTATCATACCCTGCTCCCACACACCTAAACTCTCCCTTCCCCGATCTGGGAAAGGAAGATCCCCGGCTGCCTGCTGCCAAAGCTCATGATCAGTCCAAAGGCGCTGGTACCAAGTGTACGGATCAACCTGAAGCTTAGAACGAACCTGAGTTACGACCGGGTCCAGTTCACGGCGGACTCGTCCAATCGCTTCTCTGGCAATGGTCCACCAGGACTCGTCCTCGAAGGCCGGTGAAGTGCGGACTTCCTCCAATATCTCTTTAATCAGTTCCTTTTTGATCGGCCGGAGCAGATAGAGGAAACGCCTGAAAATCTGGGCCAGACGCCTACGGACGGGCAGAAAACGATAGCTGTCGTTGAACAGCCGTTCCTGCTGCCGTTTGGTCATCACCCTACGCCCCATCACACGGATATCAGAGAATTTAGCCGCTTCTTCCTCAATCAGCTTAACCAGACGATCGAGAGCGTGGAGAAACTCATTGGACGACTTAAAGGCGATTATCTCAAGTTCCTTCTGCCGCTTTGGACCGCTCATCCTAGCTAGCCGTTCCAGGCTGGCGAACTGCGACTCCACTTCAAATTCCCAGTTCAAAAACCTCTCTGCGAAATCCTTAAAGGTAAGAGTAGGAACGTTTTCCTCGCCTAATTCGGGCAGAACGTTGGAAATGTAATCACTGAAGATTTTGCTGGGGGAGAAGACAAGCACGTTCTCAGCGCTTAAAGACGAACGTTGTCGATAAAGAAGATAGGCTATGCGGTGCATTGCCACCGACGTCTTACCGCTACCCGCCGGACCTTCCACAAGCAGCAGGGCATCCCGATCGTTTCGGATTGCCCTGTTTTGCTCTCGTTGAATGGTGTTCACAAGATTGCGCATCTTCTGGGAAGTTTGTTTGGCCAACACTTCCTGGAGAATCTGATCGTCAATCTTCAGATCATTATCAAACATGTAGACCAGTTTACGCTCCTCGATTTTGTATTGGCGCTTCAGATAGATAGTACCCCGGTAGACTCCACCGGGTCCCTCGTACTCCGCCTCCCCCAGCCCGTAATCATAAAACATACTGGAAACGGGCGCACGCCAATCGTAGACTATGGGCCAACCGGTAGCTTGATCGAAAATAGAACGAATCCCGATATACATTGCTTCGCGCTCAGACAGACCCTCTTCATGAAAGTCGATCCGTCCGAAGTACGGAGCCTTTTCCGACGCCTTCAGCTGCTCCCAAAGCTTTCTTTGCAACCCAAAATAGCCGCCGCTGTGTTCCAACTGGGCAATGTGTTGGGCCGCGTCGGACATCCTACCCGGACTGGGCGACTGGAGATCCAGGTCATGCAGGGATGTGCGAATATTGCGCATTTCGGTCCTATATTTGTCCAGATTCTGCTGCACCTGAGCCAGTTGGCTGTCCAGCTCATGGTATACTTCTGCTAACCACTTTGCTTCTTCTGTATATGTCTCTCTCTTCAAACGCACACCTCCCCTACTACTTCTTCGTTTTCCCGACCGCAGCCAGGTAAACTACGAACTGCTCTACACCATCCAAGGTCAATAGCGCATTTAACGCATCATCGTCAAAAAATCCAATTGCGCAGGCACCGCATCCCACGGCCTGTACAGCTAAATAGAGATTCTGGCAGACATGACCTGCATCAAGAAATAGGTAGCGGTATCCCCGCTCCCCATACCTCCATGTCATACGATAAGCCACGGCGCTCCAAATAAAGGTAACCGCACTGTCCGCCACAATGTCCTGGCCCCCTGCTGCTGCAGCGATCTGCTCGCTCACGCCGGAAACCAGGTTGACGGGCAGAAGTTTATGTTCTAGGGCCAGGTAGCGGTAAAGACCAGGCTCTAGGCCCAAAACGTTGTTCACCAAAAGGTAGGTTTCAAATGCGTGGCGGGCCCCGGCTGAGGGGACAGTCCTAATTGTTACCGGGCGCTGAGTAACTTCTTTTACACCCTGGGTACACCACAGCAGGAAAGATAACTCCCCAAGGGTGAGACTTTCCCCTGTATAGTCCCGCACACTCTTCCTGTTATCAATAGCTTCCCTTAACGGCAGCTCCTTAACCTCAACCTGCTTCGGCGCAGGCAGTTCCACCGGGTCGGAATCCTCCGGATGAGTCAGTTGGAGGGGTGGCTGAGGCAGGCCAAGCTCCTGATCGGAAACTGCAGCGTACTTGTATTTTGTCTTCTCTAAAAACTCCCGTCCTATCGCTGTCATGGTAAAACCTCCTCAGAGTCTCCATATTTCAGGCCTAGACAGGTCCATTCCTGCAATTGTTAATGGCCCACTGTTACTTCAGTCTGCTTCTGGGCGAAATAGTTCGTACCTATTACACCGAGAACAATCAAGGCAGTCCCCAATAGATGATAGTAGTGCAGCGTTTCATTGAGAAAAAGCACTCCGGCAACCAGGGAGATGATAGTACCCAGATTGCCAAAAACACTCACCCGGGAAGCCTCCAGAATTGAGAGGGCGTAGTTGTTGAGCACTGCCGAACCCATAGTCGAAAGAACCCCCAAGTACAAAATCGCTGCAATGAAATTTCCACTCCGCACCGGTAAGAGCAAATCGGCTAAGGAGCCCAGGATTAGGTGGCTGCCCACAGACACAATAAGGAAGACGAAGGCTCCCAATGCCATCATTACATAACTCAGTTCCCAGGTAGTAAAACCCTTGCCCAGCTTTCTGGCCAAGACGTTGTAGCCCGCAAAGAAAAGAACGGACAGAACGAGCAGAGTAAGTCCTTTGAAATTAGCAAGGTCTATCGAGGCTCCTTTCATAAGCAGGATGAAGATTACCCCACTTACAGACACAAGTACGGAGATCTTCTGGGCACGGCTCAGACGTTCTTGGAGAAAACACCGGGCGAAAATCATGACAAATACAGGAGCTGAGGCATGAATAATGCCCCCTTCTGCTGAAGACGCATTCATCAGCCCAAAAGCTTGAAGACTGAAAAAGAATACGGGATAGCATATGGCTGCTGGCAACATTGTAACCAAGCGCTTAAGTGACATCTGTATCTCAATTCCGCTGATACGCTTCAACACAAGAAAAGCAAGAAAAGAGACTGAAAAGCGAAAAGCTAACACATCCATTGGCGAGGCGTACTGGAGGGCAACTTTCGAACACAAAAAAGAAAGGCCGATAATTACAGCGTAAGAAGTCGCGGCCAGATACGCCTTATTAGTCTGGTTTTCCATATTCCTTACCCCGCAGTCTAGTTCTTCGTCTCCGACAAAACGATGATTTCGGTAGATAGCCAAATACCCACTTACAATTCGCCATGGGACCGCACAATGCCTTCAATGCGCCGAAAAATATGACCCTGCGTGCAGGCAGCTTCTTGACAGTTGTGGTAAGGAAGACTAAGATTAGAACATATACGGAGAGAGCCACACTGGCTTTCTTTTTTTGGACATGAGGAGGTTGTCTATGGCTAAAGGCAAAGGGCTGTTCGCAGCTAAAGATCTAACCCAGGGAACACCCTGGAAACGAATTCTTGGATTTTCCGTTCCACTTCTGCTAGGCAACATTGCCCAACAGTTTTATAATACAGCGGACTCCATTATCGTAGGCCGCTATATCGGCGATAACGCCCTGGCTGCTGTAGGCAGCGCCGGACCCATCCTTAACCTTCTGTTGGTCCTTTTTGTGGGCATTGCAGTTGGTGCCGGCATTATGGTCTCCCAGTTTTTCGGGGCCAAAGATAGAGAGAATCTTTCGCTAGTTATTGGGAACTGCATCACCCTAACGGCAGTAACTTCCCTAATCATTATGGTCATTGGGCCGTTAACCGCCCGACCTCTGTTGGAACTGCTGAATACGCCTCCGTCCATTATCGATTGGTGCACTGATTATTTGAAGATCTTTTTCCTCGGTGCTGCCGGGTTTTCTTATTACAATATCTTGGCAGGGGTACTGCGTGGTCTAGGTGACTCCTTCTCCGCCCTCATCTTCCTGCTCGTCTCAACCGTGTTAAACATTGCATTGGACATTCTTTTTGTTGTCCGTTTCAATATGGGTGTTCCCGGGGTGGCACTAGCGACTATAATCGCACAAGGCATTTCCGCCGTACTCTGCCTGTTCAAGCTGCTCAGCATGAAAGAGCACTTTGAGCTGAACTGGTCAATGCTCCGCGTGGACAAAAGGCTAGCCATGCAAGTTGTAAAGCTGGGACTGCCCTCCGGTGTTACCCAGGCCATCTTCTCCCTGGCTATCATCCTTGTCCAACGCCTAACCAACACTTTTGGTGAGATAGTCATTGCGGCAAACGTGATAGTTATGCGCGTGGACGGTTTTGCCATGATGCCCAACTTCTCCTTTGGCAGTGCCATGACCACCTTTGCTGGTCAGAACATTGGTGCCAAGAGAATGGATCGGGTTGACCAGGGTACAAAGCACGGTACATTAATGGCGGTAATGGTCTCCGTTTTCCTAACGCTGACTGTCGTGGTCTTTGGCCGCTATCTGATGAACGCATTCACCCAGACGGAGGAATTGGTCACTCTAAGTATGCGGTTGCTTCGGATCTTGGCAGTTGGTTACATTGCGGTGGCTGTAACCCAAAGCCTCTCAGGAACGATGCGGGGTGCCGGCGATACCATGACACCCATGTGGATTTCCTTGATCACAACTGTGATCATCCGGGTCCCCTTGGCTTACGGCATTGCCTATCTAACGCGCAGTCCCCAATTCCCTACGGGTCGGCCTGAATCCACCTATATTTCCCTGGTCATCTCCTGGACAATGGGTGCCCTGATCACCTATGCCCTTTACAGAAAAGGAGCCTGGCGCGAAAAGGACGTCACCAGGACTCAAAAGAACAAGTTAGAAACGGAAACCGCTTAATCTGCAACAAGCTTCAACCAAGATTGTCGATTCATACTCCCCCGCTCACTGCGAGTTGGGGGAGTTTGCTTCTTGTACGGCCTTTTGGAGTGTGTGCCAGGCGAGCACCACACATTTTACCCTCGCTGGCATGTTTGCGATGTTGCGGAAAGCGATAGCTTCGTCCAGAAGCGCAAGCTCCTCCTCTGCCTTTATCTCCCGTCTGATCATCCTGAGGAAAATGTCTGCCAAGTGCTGTGCTTCTTCCGCTGAGCGACCTCTGATTAGATCAATCATGATGGATGTGGATGCCTGGGAGATGGCACACCCATCACCGGTGAAAGCAGCATCAACTATTCTGTCCCCATCCAGCTGCAGTTCAAGTGTAATGTCATCACCACAGCTGGGATTGTAGCCCCTTTTGCTGCAGGTGGCGCATTCTAAATGGCGTTTATTGGAACAATTCCTGCTGTGTTCCAGAATTAATTGGGTGTAGAGCGAATCAAGATTCATAGCCCAACCACCTCCTTACCAACTTTAGGCTGGTTATAAACTGATCGATTTCTTCCTTCGTGTTGTACAAAGCGAAACTCACCCGTGCTGTTGCAGGCGCCTGAAGGAACTTCATGAGCGGTTGGGCACAGTGATGGCCTGCCCTTAGCGCAACTGCACCTTCAGCATCAACGATTGTAGCTACATCGTGGGGATGACACCCTTCCAGCGTGAAGGAGATCACTGGTCCCCGCCCCTCGGCCTCAGTCGGACCGTATATCTTCACATAAGGGATTTCAATCAGTTTATTCAAGGCGTACGCAGTAAGTTCATGCTCATGGGTGTAAATCGCTTCCCAGGATAGGGAATGTAAATAGTCGATGGCGGCAGCCAGGCCAACCGCCCCTTCCACATTAGGCGTACCCGCTTCGAACCTATACGGTATTGCCTTGAAAGAAGCGTCCTGCTCTTCAACATATTCCACCATCTCACCCCCGGTGAGAAACGATGGCATTTTTTCCAGCAGTTCCCGTTTGCCGTAGAGCACCCCAATACCCATTGGAGCATACATCTTATGGCCCGAAAAGGCGAAGAAATCAGCATCAAGTGCCTGCACATCCGTCCTTAAGTGGGAAACACTCTGGGCACCATCTACCACAACTACTGCACCCTGCCGATGGGCATGGTCTATTACTGCTTTTACAGGATTTATGGTACCCAACACATTGGACATGGTTGCGATGGCCACTACTGCTGTCTTGTCTGTTATTACCTCTTCAACTTGCTGCCAGTCCAAGCTGTAGTCATCCGCCAGGTAGAGATAACGTAGTACGGCTCCCCTCGCTTTGGCCACCTGCTGCCACGGGACGAGATTGCTGTGGTGCTCGGAAATGCAAACAACAATCTCCTGTCCTTCCTTTACCTCACTTAAGCCGAAAGAGTAAGCGACTAAGTTCAAAGCTTCGGTGGCGTTTCGAGTGAAGATGATCTGTTCGGGTGTGGGGGCGTTAATAAAGCCTGCTACCTTTGCCCTAGCTTCTTCCAACAGCATTGTGGCCTTCACTCCCAGGTAATGGGCGCCCCGATGGGGATTGGCGTGAAATTTTTCCTTGTACTGCTTAACTGCTTCCATCACCTGAACTGGAACGTGGGTAGTTGCCGCGTTATCAAAATACACAAGCTGCCTACCCCGGATCTGCTGCTGCAGGATGGGAAAATCCCCGCGAATCGAATTTATGTCGTACACTGGTCCGTCAACCTCGCTTCCAACTCCCCTTCGATTTGAGACCGTACCTGACGAGGCAGCTCAGCCAAAACGGGCCAGCAAGCTGCCTTGACCAGAGAAACGGTTGCTTCTTCCTGGCTTAAACCCCTGCTCATCAAATAGAAGAGTTGATTGGCATCTACCTTCCCGGCGCTCGCCGCATGACCACCCATAATGTCATCTTCCTCTGAAAGAAGCAGAGGTATGGCGCTGGATGATACGTCTGGATCAAGGAGGAGGGCGTATTCCTCCTCATTGCCTTCGGATAGCCTTGCCCCGCGCTTAAAGTCCAGCGTACCACGGAAGACTTTGCGGGATTTATCCTTTAGTGCACCTTTCACCAAAAGATCGCTCGTACTACGAAAACCGGTATGGATCATGTGATAACTCAAGTCCAAGACCCGTTCACCATCACCTAGGTACATTGACTTAGTGAGCGTTGCCGCATTATCCGCCACGCGGCTCAGGTAATTGGTGATAGAGAACTTGCCCCCAAGTTCTACTTGGCTGAAACGCACCGTGGAGTACGGACTGGCTTCAACGTAGAGGGAATCGAAGTGAGCTCCCTGGTCGTTTAGCCTTTGTATTTTTACCAGGTGTACCTCTGCACCCTCTTCGGCTAAAATTTTCGTTACCCCGTTGTGAATTGTAGACGAACCTTCATCAGATGAGTATTCCATCACAACAGTGACGGAAGCCCCCCTTTCAGCCGCAACCACATTAAGATCCAGCAGAACATCGTTCTCACCGTCCAAATGGTAAGGAATGACAACGGGTTCACTTACAGCTACGCCAGCAGGAGCAAGAAGTTCGATACCCGCATTGAAATGGTCCTCCACTAGGCCCACAAGTTCACTGGATGCTCCATAGGGAATCTCGGAGAGCAGTTTGAGTCGGGAAACGGAGGAACCCGCCCTATTTATCTTCACTTCATGGTCCAACTGGGGCAAATAGGCATGGGTGTATGGTTTTAGGGGCACCTGAAGCGGTTCACTAATATTGTATTCATTTAGCTTAAGCCAGCGATAGCCCAGCCTCGGCAGTCTATTCATTGGCGCAGATATAGTCTTCATCATTTGCCTCCTCCCTTACCCGATGGTACCTTCCAGTTCAAGCTGGACAAGGCGGTTCATCTCTACTGCGTATTCCAGGGGCAGCTCCTTTGAGATGGGTTCCACAAAACCCCTCACAATCATGGCTTTTGCTTCCTCTTCATCAATTCCCCTGCTCATCAAGTAATAGATAGCTTCTTCACTGATGCGGCCGATTTTGGCTTCGTGACCTAAATCAACTTCATCCGTATCCACTTGGATGATGGGAATGGTGTCGGAAACGGAGTCGTTATCTAAGATCAGTGACTCACAGTCCACCGTTGATTTAGCATGCTTCGCCCTCTCCGTTATCTTCACCAATCCCCGATAGATGGCTTTGCCGCCACCTTTGGAAATTGACTTAGAGTTAATGTTGGAGGTTGTATACGGCGCAGCATGGACCACTTTGGCGCCCGTATCCAGCGTCTGTCCAGCGCCAGCAAAGGACACTCCGATGAATTCGGCCCGTGCCCGCTCGCCGCGGAGAATGCTCATGGGATACAACATGGATACCTTGGAACCAAAGGAACCAGAAATCCACTCGATAGCACCGTCTTTGTCCACTAGGGCACGTTTGGTGTTTAGGTTGAACATGTTGCGGGACCAATTTTCGATGGTGCTGTAACGGAGCGTAGAACCTTCCCTTACAAACAGCTCAACACACCCCGCATGGAGATTGTTCACCGAATAACGGGGTGCTGAACATCCCTCGATGAAATGGAGATAGGAACCGGGTTCAGCAATTATGAGCGTGTGTTCGAACTGCCCGGCTCCTGGGGCATTGGAGCGGAAGTATGACTGCAGGGGGATTTCCACATGGACCCCTGCCGGAACATAAACAAATGAACCGCCTGACCAGACTGCTCCATGCAGCGCCGCGAATTTGTGATCGCTTGGCGGCACAAGCCGCATAAAGTGCTCCCGCACCAAGTCTTCATACTCATGCAGAGCGGTTTCCATATCTAAATAGACTACACCCTGTGCAGCTACACTATCCCTTATGCTGTGGTAGACAACCTCAGAATCGTATTGGGCACCCACTCCAGCCAGAAATTCGTGTTCTGCCTTAGGAATACCCAAAAGATCAAATGTCTGTTTTATGTCAGTGGGAATATCATCCCAGCTCAGCTTCCTTTCCACGTTAGGTTTTACATAGGTGACAATATTCTCCACATCCAATTCAGTTAGATCCGGCCCCCAAGGAGGCAGATCAAGCTCGTGATACACCTCAAGGGATTTGAGCCGAAACTCCAGCATCCAAGCGGGTTCACTCTTCTGTCTTGAGATTTCTCTTACAATTTCCTCTGTGAGACCCTTATCCGTTTTGAAACTGAAGGAGAAGGGATTCCGCTGATCGTAGATAGTGCGGTCGATATCCGCTACGTATGTCTTTTTGCGAGTCACTGCTTCTCACCCTCCTAACGGTAGGCAGCAAAGCCCGATTCTTCCACGTGGGCCAAGAGCTCCTTGCCGCCGCTCTCAACAATGCGGCCTTCTACTAAGAAATGGACACAATCCGCTGCAATGTGTTCCAAAAGACTCTGGTGGTGGGTAATGATCAGAAGTGAATTCTCGGGATTGTGAAATCCCTTGACCCCCTTGGCAACCACCTGCACCGCATCAATGTCCAGGCCAGAATCGGTCTCATCCAAAACGGCCAGGATGGGGTTGAGTATCAACATCTGGAGAATCTCGCTTTTCTTCTTTTCTCCGCCTGAAAAGCCGTGGTTGAGATAGCGCTCCGCGTATTTAGCGTCCATCTCAAGGACAGACATCTTTTCCTGCAGCAGCTTATGAAACTCAAGCAATCCCGGCTGCTCACCTTCCCCAGAACCCTTCGCCGTCCGCAAAAAGTCCGCCAGGGTTATACCGGGAATTTCTTGCGGATACTGGAAGGACAAAAAGAGGCCCAACCGGGCTCGCTCATGGGGAGCCATTTCCGTAACGTCTTCCCCGCGAAACTCAATCCTTCCCCCCACTACTTCGTAAGAGGGATGACCCATCAAAACATTGGCAAGGGTTGACTTACCGGCACCGTTAGGCCCCATTAACACATGGACCTCGCCCAAACCGACTTCTAGGTCGAGGCCATTGAGTATCCTCTTACCGTCTATCTCTACCTGTAGATTCTCTATTCTCAAGAGTGGATTTGCCATTTTACTACCTCCTGCCAGGATTCGAAAACTTTCCCTTCTGCAAGGATAACATATTTTAATTGCGTTCGCAACTAAACCAAAACTAGGCTAAGCTGGAAACAGGTAGAAAAAAATGGGGCATATGCCCCATCTACAGACCACAACCATCAGCTTTTGGGCGTCAGGCATCCAGATCCTTGATCAGTTCGATTTCGTCTCTAATTGGTATACCGTAATTCCCAATTAAGGGGATTTCGGGTTTGATCTCCCGTGACTTCTCAATGGCATTGGGGATGAGGCGAAAAAGGACAAATCCCCGTTTTTGGTAAAACCTTAGAGCATTTATATTGTCATTTGTCGTTGTGAGCCTAATCCTTCTGCAACCGTTTTCCCTAGCAGCCTTTTCCACTTCCTTGATTAGGGCTGTGCCAATTCCCCTGCCCACTTCCAGACTGTCCAAGGAGGTTATCTCACAGTCGCTGCCGTGAAAAGTATAGGTGACGAGGCCAATTATCTCCTGCGCCTCGTCAAGGAGTGCAAACCCATCCAAGTCGGAACACTCGTAGATACCGCTGGATATGACCATTTGGCTGCTGCCCCAGCGGCCCACGAAAAACTCTTTCACTTTATCCTCCGGTAACTCTTCAATTGGGTGAAACTTCATCTCAACACCTCAACAGAATATTACAGCCCATCGCCGGCTGGTGCAGGCATCTTCTCAATCCCTATCCCAGCAGCCTCAAATAATTCCAGGGCATCTTTTGAGCGGTAATCGTGTCGGTAATACACCTTCTGAACGCCGCCAAGGTTTATCAAGCGCTTGGCACACATGACACAAGGGAGATGGGTGACAAACACAATCTTTTTTGTTTCCCGCGGCACATCGCAGTTAATAACCGCGTTTTCTTCCGAGTGAAGACAGCCACAGTTACCCGGTGTTTCCCGGTCGCACCTATTGGGCAGTCCGGTTGCATTACCGTTATAACCCAAGCTGACTACCTTGCGGAAGTCCTCACTTGTGATTACGGTGCCCACCTGTAACCGCTGACAAGTTGACCGTGTTGCAATTATTTCAGCCAACTTCATATATACCTCTTGAAAGGATGGGCGTTTCCTCTCCAATTCCGGCACTAGCTGCACCCCCCACTTTTGCTCAATATCTGTACTCTTGTCCGTCCACTTCTATCGTCCTGTGCAGTTCTTCCTTGTTCCACGCTTTCCGAATCTCGATCAGGTTGAGGACATTATAGCCCAGTTTAGCCAAAAAGGCGATTATTTTCTTATTGTTGGGATGGACCCAGTTATACAAAGTGTCCTGCCCCAAATCTGCGGCCAATTTCTCTGCCTGACTATAAAGCATAGTCGCTACTCCTTGCCGCCTCATTTCAGGCAATACATACATATACTCCGCCCAGACGACATCTCCATCAACCCGGCAGACGATGTAGCCAAGCAGCTTTCCACCCTCACCTTCCGCCACGAAAATGGGCATGTCTTTTGCCAAATAGGAATTCAACTCTTCTTCAGCATTACCCAGGTCGACCTCAGTTGTCTCCTCTTTAAGCTGACTAAGCTCAACTCTGAAGGCGGCTATGAGCCAAACAAGCTCAGGCTTGTCGCGTTCTTCCGCTGGGCGGATAGTGAACGGCTTTCGTTCAGAGTAGTACCACCTAAGGGCCTGCGCCTCCACGCGCTTAACAAAGGAATCCTTGCCGTCCATATAAGCGTTAATGTCATTGGGAAAAGTTCGCGCCAGATTCTGCTTCAACTCTCCGTATTCTGCAGCTACATCTGGATGAGCACGGAGGTAATCTCGTAGTGCGAGATGACGATCTATGTCATGCCGGTTCCCTTCCGCAAAAATGTGAACATGATGGGTTCTAACCAGGTTTCCTTTGCGGAAATAACGGCGTCCTGGGATACCATACTCGCCCATAACCTCGTAGCCTAAGGCAGCAAACCCTTCACTGAAGGCATCTACCTTTTCTATATCCTTCACTACCGGCATGATGTCAATAATGGGCTTGGCAGCTAAGTTTTCCACAGCAGTGCTGCCAATGTGATGTATTGCTACCAGTTCTGACCCGAGAATTTTTTTAACTCGTTCCGCTTCCACGCTGAAAAGTTCGGGCCAACGCGGATCCGGCTCCACAACTCTCACTTCCATAAATCTTCCTCCCCTGCATCTAGACTACCTTTGCCGCTTTGGTTATGGTAGTTGCGTAGAACCATACCCTCAACGCGGGTCATCCCGAATTTCTCATAGAAAGGAACTACAGTATTATCACAGCAGACATCGATCATATAGAGGTGGTCCAAAGTATTCAGCATTCTCGCGACCAGCTGTTTTCCAATACCGCGGCCTCTGTAGGCTGGCAGAACCTCAAGCAGAGGTATATAAGCCGAAAGGACCCCATCGCTGATGGCGGTAACGAACCCGATAATTTCATTTCTCTCTTGATCGATGGCCACAAGGGACTTATAACTCTGCGCCAGAATGCTGCGGTGAACTACCTCAGAAGGTGGATTTGGCCAGCCTTCAAAGAACCCCTTGCCCAGCTTGATATGACTAAGTTCGGCCGAATAGAGTTCGTAAGCGATCATACAGCCCCTCCCGTTCCATACTACTCAACATACCCATTCTGAGTCCCTTCAGCTACAAGCTCATCGCTAACCTTGTTCAATGTTGCGTCTGAAGTAGACGACCCGTTCCGTTTCTTCAAAACCAAGGCTGAGATGGAACCTATGGCTGTCCTCGTTGTCCAACAGTGCATCGCTGGCCAATTCCCTGCACCCATGCTCAGCCGCCCAAACTTGACACATATCAACCAAAGACCCCGCGATACCCCGCCTGCGGTAGGCAGGCAGCACAAAAAGCCCCTCCAGAAACCCAACCGGGCTCGTACTAGTTCCGTTTACGTAGTCATGGCGCAGGGCAGCATGGACCACCCCTACAGGCCTTTCACCGACTAGAGCGAGAAAAAAGACTTGGTCTCGATCCTGCAGGAGACGCTCATTTTCTGCCAACAACTCTGCCGCCTCTGCGTCATACAGTTGCACGAGCAGGTCAGTGACTGCGTGAACGTCATCCAAAGCCGCTTGCCTATACTTAACCTCTTCAGTAGACAACTCCCTGCGCTCCTTTCCCAGACTTTAGATCCTATCCAACTTTCCATACTTCTCTGCAATCTTCACCAAGAGGGAAACACACTGATCCATGGCCTGAACCGAGGCGTATTCCAGCTTAGAATGGTGGTTATGACTACCCGTACCCAGATTAGGGCAGGGCAGGCCCAGAAATGACAGTCTAGCCCCATCCGTTCCGCCCCTAACCGGGATGGTAATTGGCGTGCCGCCCATTTCCCGTACCGCTTCATAGGCTGTTTCAATCAGATGCCAATGCTGTTTCACCTGTTCGACCATGTTTTTGTAGCTATCCACGATGGATACGGTTACGGTTCCCTCCCCGTAATTCTGGTTTAGCCACTCAGCTGCCCGTTTTATCCTGGCCTTTTGTTCGGCAAACTGAGCCGCTGCGTGATCACGCAGCAGGTAAACCAGTTTCGCCTCTTCCACGCTGCCCTCCATCTGGATCAAGTGATAAAAGCCCTCATATCCTTCTGTATGCTCTGGCCTCTGGACGGCAGGCAGTAGGGCGTTAAACTCCATGGCAATTAGGGCTGCGTTAAGCATTTTGTTCTTGGCGGTACCGGGATGGATGTTGCGGCCTTTCACAGTTACGGTGGCAGTAGCGGCGTTAAACGTCTCATAGACCACCTCACCGAAGGCTCCACCATCGACCGTGTAGGCGAAGTCAGCTCCGAAACGTTCCACATCGAAACGATCCGCACCCCTGCCTATCTCTTCGTCGGGAGTGAAACCGATTTTTACCGTACCGTGCTTAATATCGGGGTCATTCAGAAGTGTTTCAGCCATAGTGAGGATTTCCGCAATTCCAGCCCGGTTGTCAGCACCCAGCAGTGTGGTTCCATCGGTCACAATTAGATCGTGGCCCCTATAGGTTTGGAGCGTTTCGTACTCCATTGGGCTCAAAACAATGTTCTCCTCACTATTCAGGACAATATCTCCCCCGTCGTAGTTCTCAACGATGCGGGGTTTGATATCGGTATAGGGAACATCGCGCACCACGTCCATATGGGCAATAAATCCAATTACAGGACCATCCCAGTTTTCTATATTGCTCTCTATTGTCCCAAAGACGTAACCATTCTCGTCCATGTGGGCATCTTCAATCCCAATGGCCAGCATTTCCTCTACCAGGGCCTTACCAAACGTAAGCTGCTCTGGGCTGCTGGGAAAACTCTGGCTTGAACTATCCGATGCCGCTGGATACTTTGTGTACTTCAGCAACCTCTCATACGCTCTCATACTCGTCCTCCTTAACCAGGGGCAGTGCCATAACCAGCTCATCCCCGTCATCCGCCTCGAGTTTTCGCCTAAAACCCAACTTCTCGTAGAAAACTTGCAGGCTAGAATGTTGGGCCACGAAACACAACTCCACCGCCCTATAACGGTTTTGTCGCTTTATCCCTGTCAACCATAACTCAAGCGCCGCCCGGCCGTAACCCATACCCTGGAAAGAGCCCTCAATGAAGAACTGATCGAGGATACAGATCAGACCGGAGTCGGGATCATAGTAATCACGCTGCATTAAAACCCCGACTGGCGTATCACCTAAGTACACAGCATAGACGATGCTGCTACTGTCCTGGTAGACATACGCTCTGGCTAAGGTTGTAATGTAAGAAGCGACTGAACCCTTCTGTTCTTTCCTCACTTCTACCTTGATCTCTCGCCAGTTGTCAGGAGTTACCTTACGCAGCCTAAGCTCCATGGGAAGTCTTATCCTTTCTAATTAGAAAACATCTGGCCTCCGGAACAGACTAGCTGTCCCCCAGGCCAGATAATAGAAGGAACCTATGATATCTTTAGCTCCATTCATCTAATGCCAGCTTGGCTGCACCGTATACGCCGGCGTCGTTACCCAGTTCGGCCAGGATAATACGTGCACCTTTGATGGATGGAAAGATGTAGTGATCGTAGTATTCCTGAATCTTACCGGTCAAAAAGGTGCCCGCTTGGGATACACCGCCGCCAATAACGAATACTTCCGGGTTGACTACGCAGCCGATAAAGGCGCAGGCTTTACCCAGTAATTGCTGCATATCGTCAACAACCTTGGAAGCCGCTTCTTCGCCTGCTTTAGCGGCATTAAAAATCTCTTCACAGCTCATTTCCTTCCCGGTTACGGCGAGGTAGTTTGCTGCCACGTTAGGGGCAGAGGCGAAAAGTTCAAGACAATTAACCTTACCGCAACCGCACACCCGGCCTTCTACTTCAGGATGGATGGGTGCATGACCGATTTCTCCGCCGCCGCCTAGAAAGCCGGTGACAATTTCCCCACCGATAATCACGCCACCGCCAATCCCGGTTCCAATGGTAATCATCACCGAGGAGTGGGTATCTCTGGAGGCTCCTTTCCAAGCCTCTCCCAAAGCAGCTACGTTAGCGTCATTGCCAATTTTGCAATTAAGACCCAGTTCCCCCTCTATGTAACTGGCCACATCTGTTTCACCCCAGCCTAGATTGACGCAGCTCAAAACGGTACGCCCGTCCACTACGGGCCCGGGTACTCCTACGCCGACGCCTAGGATCTGTTCACTGGAGAGACCTGCTTCAGCCAGGAGGGAGCGAATTTCATTGGCAATATCGGGGAGAATATGTTTTCCGCCATCCTCCACCCTGGTCTTGATCTCGCTGGACTTTACGATCTCGCCCTCTGCGGTAAAAAGGGCGATCTTAATGCCAGTCCCACCTAAGTCTACACCTACCGCGTATTTCATGTTTCAACACCTCACAATATTTATCGCTACTTATAACTTAAATCTAACATAGTTGTCTTCCCATTTCAAGAAATTGCCAACCCAGAGACTGACCTTCATTGACCCCGTTTCAGTCCAAGGTACCGGTCCACACCTTGTACATACATACTACGCGGATCAAGGCCTTGGCTGTACAGTGCATGGTAGATTTACGTAATACACACCAAACTCAACATCGAAACGAGTTTTCAATGGACTAGCTACCATTACAACCAGCCCACCTTTTTCGCCCATTCCTCACTCTTTTGCTTCCAAGCCAAGGGATCCGTGGGAGGTGTGTCCCCCTCTTGGCGAACCCTTTCTCTCATTCTTTCAGTCTGCTCAGCCAACGAAGGTAGGCCGATACTTCTGCGCAGCTCGTCTACCTGCTCCGGGTAGGCAAGGGGAGCAGGAGAGAGCACACCGTTTTCGTCCCAATCAAACTGGGTCCCGTAAATCTGCGTCTGCCCGGACAGAACCCTGATCCGGTCTTCCAAATAGGCAAGCTGCCTCGGTTCTATTTCTCCTTCATATTCTGAGCCTTTGAGTAGAGCGAGAACGTTGCGCATAAAAGGCGGATTACCGACGGAATGCATTACAACAAGCCAAGCTGCTTCAGCCGCTTCTTCGCCTACCCGGCGTAGCGTGGGAAAACCAAAGTCGCTGATGATCTCTTCCAGCCTTTTGGTGTTGGCGGCGTGAATCGCTTCCATTTCAGGGTGATAACCCTCAAACAGTTCTCCCCTCTCGATCAGTTCCTGCCTCTTCTGCAGATCGGCCTCCAGCATTCTTTTTAGTGTCTCCTGCACCTGGCTCTTATCCATACTGTTCTCCAATTTGAGCTCAGCCTCCAGTTGGGTCACTTGTCAAACTGATACTCGTACATACGGCACTCATGGACGCGCTGAAACATTGACTTTATCCTGTCCCAATCCTCGCCCACATAATGGGCAAAACACGCTACTGGATAGAGGCCTGCTTTGCGGCCAAGTAGCAGGTGGGAGCACTCATCTCCCTCGGCATAGACATGTAAGTACGCTTCTTTCTGCTCAAAACCCCGGGCGATGTACCAGGCATTGACGCGGGGATCGTCCCGTGTCCAGGCTTGAAACCGACAGATTTGGAATTCCCTGGCCAGCCTTTCTGCCTCCTGCAGGAGGGCGCTGCCTATGCCCTGACCCTGCTCATCGGGGTGAACGGCAAGATGCCAAATCATGCCACCGAGGCCGCTGCCTGGAGAGCAGACGGGGGCATCAGCCCGGTCAAGCTCGATATCAAGGAGGCCCACAATCCCGCCGTCTTTCTCAGCCACAAGCTCGATGGCTGGATTGGCGTAATGTTCCTTTTCCCTTAACACGTTGTCGAAATACGCTGTATCCAGGAAGGCCAATACCCTACACCTAACCCACCCCTGCTCGTCTTTCGCCTCGTATTGCCGTATCCTCATAGTATGCCTCCTTACGCGCTTAATGTAAAAAACCGCTTCGCTGTAAAGAGAGGACTATGGCGGGAATTAGGACAAGCTGAAGGATAATGCCTGGAACAGCGTTCACAAATGCTCCTCCTAGAAAGGTTTGCCAACCAAAGGCTGAGCCGCTGAGACCAAAGAGTATCAAGCTCGCCACTCCCCACACTATACGTCCACCGAGCATAGCACCAATCAAAGAGACAAACGCGGAGAAAGTACCGCCATTCCGCAGTTTGCTGTATAAATATCCTGTTAGAAAGCCGTATGCGGCCAGTTCAAAGGTCATGGCAACGGCCATGGGAAAAAGTGGTGGGGTACCAAAAAGAACGCTCCTAAGCAGTGGAGTAACCGCACCGGCAGCTAGACCTAGGCTAGGTCCACAGATAAAGCCTGCAAGCAGGACTGGTATATGCATGGGCAGGAGCGCTCGCCCAATTGTGGGTATTTGGGCTGTGAAAAAGGGAAGTATAAGTCCGAGCGCGATAAACAAACCGGTAAGTGTCAACTGTTTTGTCTTGTTCTGCACAAAACCCCTCCTATACAAAATACACAATTAAGAATAGTCAAAATGGAGCGCTAGAGCGATTTTACCCGTTCAACAAACTCTACAGGATGTTGAATGATCGCGGCCGTTTCTTCCACCGAATAGCCTGCAGTCAAATATCGATTTGCAATGACGGTCTTTGACTCACCGATCTCGATAATGTGAAAATCGGGATCATAGATCCGTACCACCCTCTGCTGCCAGTCGTGTTTTTTCGGTAAATGCACGTACTCAATCTCCTGGTATTCCCCCAGCCTAGTGAGAAACTGATCGAAGTCGTCGACTTCAAAATACAGTTCCACGTTGTTCGATTTCTCTACGACTGCTCCAGGCGGAAGATGGACGAGCCAAGCAAACTCCTGTTGAATGGCAAATCCTCCGCTAAAGGTAACGTTACAACCTAAATCAAGGACAACTTCTTGGTCAAAAAGTTCAGTATAAAACCTCTTGGACACTTCCACATCCTTCACGGCAAGCAAAGTCAGCTTGTACTGCACAAGTCATCCCCCCATTCCGTCAGCTCCAGCTCGTAAATATACTCCCGGTGGGTGGTTTTCACGCATTTGCACCCAAGGGACTCGTGGAGTCTCTGTGATGCTGTGTTGTGTTTTTAGACAACTGAATCGGAGATTTTGCCATGCCCAAGCTCCTTTGCTCTCTGTAAAACGACCTTCATAACCCTTTTCCCAATACCCCTGCCGCGGTACTGAGCCACTCCAATTGTTATGGGCAGATTCTGCTGTTTCACTGTCACATCGCCGATGGGGAAAAAACGACCATCCTCAAGAATCTCAATGACGTACAGTAAGCCGTTTTCGTCTAAATACTGGTACATCCTGCGCACATAGTCTTAATCAGGAACTTGTGTGGGATCCCTAATACCCTCAGAGTTGAAGTAGACAACAGGATCTCCATACCAGGGCAAAGCAACCCTGAAGTTGCCGTCCTAGGCCCGCAGCCTCAGGTTTTCGTCAATTTCAATGATCGCCGGACGCAATGGTATCACCATCCCTCAGCACACTGCTTTCTCATATTCTCCCAGCCTCCCAAAAAGCCTGCAAATTGCTAAGCAATTGTGATCTACAGAACAGGAAAGAATCCGCAAAAGTAGAAGATGGAAACTGATAATGGAGGTGCCTGGATTGAGTCTTTTAGAGGTAAAGAATCTGAATAAGCGGTTCGGAGATGTTGTCGCGGTGCGGGATGTGAGTTTCTCCATCGTAAGGGGCGAGGTTTTCGGCTTTTTAGGACCCAATGGAGCCGGCAAGACAACAACAATAAACATGTTGACCGGACTTGCGCGACCTACCAGCGGTTCTATCTGGCTGTCCAACATCGACTGCGTCAACGACACAAAAAAAGCCCAACAGAAAATCGGGATAGTACCTGATGAAAGCAATCTCTATGATGAAATGGATGGTTTCGAGAACCTCTGCTTCTGTGCCGCTCTGTACGGAATGAAAAAAAAGGAAAGGGAACGCAGGGCACGGGAGCTGCTCCAGTTATTCGGCCTAGACTCGGTGGGCAAGCGTCCTTTTCGAGCCTATTCTAAGGGTATGAAGCGGAAACTGACCATTGCGGCTGGGATCATTCATGAACCGGAGCTACTCTACCTTGATGAACCGACGACTGGTATCGATGTGGAGAGTGCTCGCCAAATCCGCAGCTTATAATCCACACTAAACCAAAAGGGCATGACCATTTTTCTCACCACTCATTACATAGAAGACGCTGAGAGGCTGTGTGACCGTATCGGGTTTATAGTGGGTGGTTCTGTTGTCCGACTGGATAGGGTTACCGCGCTGATAGAGGATGCACAGAAGGAGAGCGTTGTTCAGTTTTCCCTAGCAGACGGTGCGAAAAGTGTTGCGAGAGAACTAAGCGAGCATTTCCCTGCAATGACGGTCGCAGCCCTAGATGACCATAGTATTCAGGTCCGCAGTAAAAACCAATTGCAACTGATGCCGTTTATGCAGTTTTTTACTGCTCGAGGCTGCCCCGTATACGAGGCTAGAAGGATTAAACCCACGCTGGAAGACGTATTCGTGCAGGTAACCGGTGTTGCACTTAAACAGCAGGCGGATGGTATGGGGGGTAGTAATCGATGAACAAGTGGATTGCTTTTTGGAACATTCTTGTCAAAGACGTGAAAAACTACTACTTCAAGCCTCCAAATATAAGTTGGGGGATCATTTTTCCCTTTGCCTGGACCCTGATGTTTCTTCTAAGATCCAACACTGAGGTAGATATTCGCAGTATTCTGCCGGGCGTTATTGCCATGTCCATCCTCTTTGGCACCACTTCAATGCTGGCGGTGACAATAACCTTTGAGCGGAGGAGCCAGTCCTTTGAAAGACTGCTGGTAGCACCGATTGATATTCGCCTTCTTATGCTGGCCAAAACAACGGGCGCAATCGTTTTCGGTCTGTTTAACGCCTGTGTACCCATTCTGTTTTCTCTATTTTGGATCTCCCTCAAGGGTATTACCTGGCTGCCCCTCATTGCCGGTGTTTTTCTCATCGCGGTAACCTCTGCCTTTCTCGGCCTGTTTGTGGCAGTCTCGGTCCGCGAGGTGTTCGAGGCCCAGACCCTTTCCAACTTTTTTAGATTTCCCATGGTGTTTCTCTGCGGGCTGTTTATCCCAGTGGATCAGCTGCCCACAGCAGTTAGGCCACTGGCATATGCCCTACCCCTCACCTACGGAGTGGACATTCTCAAAACTGCCATTAATAACAGTGGCGATCTGCCGGTCTGGTTCAGCCTTTTTGTCTTAGTACTTTTTGCATCTCTCCTGTTCGATTTGAGCATTAGAAATGTCGAACGCAAATGGATTCTATAAGTTGAGTTTCCCTTTGTAGAAAGGAGCTTCGGTATGGGACAAAGGAGACTTACCAAAACAGAAATGGAACAGCTAATTGTGACACTGAGGGAGCGTTTCGAGGCATCCCGAGTTAGACTGGGTACCGGTAGAAGCAAGACTTAAGGAAAACGATACGAAAATGTGGTCCTTGTACGAGATGGAACAGACAGGCGGTGAGCCAGATGTAGTAGATTATGACTTGGAAACAGACGAGTACATTTTCGTTGACTGCTCACGGGAGAGCCCCGCGGGGCGGCGAAGCCTGTGCTATGATGGGGAGGCGCGGCAGGCGCGGAAAAAGAACCCTCCCGAGAACAGTGCTTTAGAGCTGGCGGAAAAGATGGGTATTGAACTCCTAACTGAAGGGCAGTACCGCCGCTTACAGACCTTAGGTGAATTTGATCTAAAGACATCCAGTTGGATTAAGACCCCAGAACAGATCAGGAATCTAGGGGCGCACTCTTCTGCGACAGGCGCTATAACACTGTATTCGTCTACCACAACGGAGCCGACTCCTATTACAGCTCAAGGGGGTTCCGGGGTATGCTGAGGATTTAGCAAGGCCCCAGGCAGCGATTTCTCCCCCTGCCTGAGGCCAAAATCTAGATTCGTTTCTTTCGGAACAACACCACTGCCAACACAAGTAAAAGGACTGAAAGAATCAGAGTTATCCCTAACGCAGGCAGAAGCGATTGCGGCTTTACACTGTCGCTCACCAGGGCCATGTTCTTGCTAGCAAGGCCCAGTGGGTTGTAATCCCGGACCGCGGGAAAGGCGTTAAGAAGAGTGAGAACGACCACCACTGCTCCAGTCACAAGTAAACCGCTGTAGTGGGTGCTTGCAATAGTAGAGGCGCAGAGAAGCACCGCTAAAAGAAATGCCCCAAACGCCCACAAGCAGGACACGGAAAACAGGAGGTTTTGGGCCATTCCGTCTGGAAAGAGATACACCGTGTAAACCCAGGTTACCAAAAAAGACAGAACCACACTGGCACTCCAGATCACCAGCATCGCCGCGTATTTTGCGGCAAGAACAGCCTGCCTGGGCATGCCCTTGGTTAGTAGGTTGATCAGAGTGCCTTTTGTTATTTCATTTGCCAGTATTCCGCTGAAGACAAGTACAGTTACAATCAGACCCATCTGCGTAACGTTTTTAAAGAATTGGGCCCACGAGTCCAGAGATGTGGGTTCTGGCAGTGTGATGGACACTCCCTCTGGTAGAAAGGTATTAAGTAAATCTGGTGTGAGTTTGGCGGTGAGCGGGTTCATGATGCCAAACACTAGGAAAATGGTGAGCATAATCAAAAGCTTGTATGTTCTCACACTTTCCATCAGCTCTTTTTTGAAGAAGACAGTAAAATAGTTCACTGCACAACCTCCGTAAACAGACTCTCCAAGGTGGGCTCAAGTATTTCGAACTTCACTGGCGTAATCCCCTTTTCCGCCAAGAGGTTAATAAGCATCTGCCCATCCCCTGCTCCATCCTCCATCACAATTGTCAGGCCGTCTCCGTCTTGCTGAACATCGATGGCGGGTTGCTGCAGTTCCGGACAGTCTCCAAATGCCTGCGCCTGCTCCAGATCGCCAAACCTGATCTGAAAACTGTTACTCCGATACTGCCTCTGCAGCTCGGAGATGGTACCTGATAGAACAAGCCTACCCCCTTCAAGGACTGCAACGCGATCGCAGATCCTCTCCACATCAGACAGGATGTGGGTGGAAAACAGCACCGTCGTCCTACCCTTGATGGACGCCAGTATGTCCAAGACCTGTCTGCGTCCGATGGGATCTAAGGCCGAAGTGGGCTCATCACAGATCAAGAGCCGTGGTTCGTTAATCAGTGCCTGGGCAATTCCCAGGCGCTGTTTCATACCCCGTGAGAAACCGCCTATCCTGCGCCGTACGTCTCCCAGCCCGACCAAGTCCAGAAGCTCCTCTGCCCGGTCGTCAATCTCCTTTTTGGCAAGTCCCGTGATCTTCCCACAAAGTCTCAAGTACTCGTGCGGTCTCATGTAGCCGTAAAACTCCGGTACATCGGGTAAGAAACCAATATGGCGGTTGGTTTTGGCCGATCCGTAGATAACCTCTTCGCCGCACACAGTTATTCTACCGCTATCTGCCGGCAAAAGGCCCACAATTATCTTCATGGTGGTGGTTTTCCCAGCACCATTACGGCCCACAAAGCCAAAGACCGAGTTTTCCGGGACAACCATATCTAAACCGTCTAACACTTGGTTCGTGGCAAAGGCTTTCCTCAGCTGCTGAATCTCAAGTACGTTCACTCATCATCACCCCGCCCGAACAAAAAATAGAGCAGTGGCCCAATAAAACTGATAAACAAGACAACAGGAACCCACATGCCCTTCGTGCCAAAGCGGTAAGTGGGGTGTTTGAATACATGAACTAAGGCTGCAACCGCCAATCCCAATTGCGCTGCAATCAAGGGAACCAAAAAAGGCCAGTACTCCATCAATATTTCCACACTCATCACCTCTTCCCCTATCCTCTGTTACAATCATAACATTTTACCAGAAGGTTCCACAATGGGTACCCCGTTCGTATTGTTGCAGAACTATCACACAACACTGGGCTTGCAGCTCTACAAAATGAAATCCCCATCTATGTAGACGGGGACCAGAAACCTCACTTCCTGATAACCACGGGTAAGGATAGGGCCTAGTTTTCCTTCTCTTCCGATCCTATCCTTTGGCTAAAGCGCTCCAGGTGGTCATAATCTGTGTGCATGATCCGTTTAACCAGCTCTTGGCTCTTTGGATCTAGTTCGTCCAATCGGTCTTTGTAAGCATGGACACCTTTGCGTTCTCCCTCATAGATCTGCTCTAACAGGTGGGAAGGCCCCATTAACGCATTCACTTTGGCTGACATATCGACCATCAGCCCCGCCAGGTCCGCACTGTCCAAAGGCGTCCCCCCTAGCTCACGAATGCGTTCGGCCAACAGCCGAGCATGTTCCTCATGGTCCTTGGCGAACTCATCCAGCATGGCCATCACCTGTTCATCACCTTGCATATCATCCGTTTCTCGGTAGATGTTCATGGCCATCAGTTCGCCTTTTAACAGCTCGTTGAGGGTATCAATGGCTTGTTGGTTATCCTGCACTAACAATCTCCTCACTTATTTTCTTGTTAGTGTCTCTCCAAAAGGATGTTAAATTCCCCACGGCAAGAAAGTCTGTTAGTCGAGTACTACCGCCAACTTTTCATTTGGACATTCTCCAGCTCGGGCGGTGATTATGACTGAAAGAAAATCTTTGATCATCCCCTGCGAAACAGCCATTTCCTTAAGGTACGATTCAGCTAAGGCCTGTCTAAACTCAAAAATATCTGCCCGATTGGACATCTCTTCGGGCATGGGCGTGTACTGAACGAGGAACACTGTCCTGGCCACATCATATAGGAGAGGTCCCTTGCACACATTCATGAAATCTATCACTGTAAGCTGCCCTTCTGAGATAAAAATGTTGCCTGGGTGAAAATCTCCGTGGCAGAGTGTGCTGCCATCACTGAGTTCGGACAGTAAATTCAAGGCCTCCACTTGCTGCGCCGAATCAGCCCGAGTACCCTTGAGGATGTTATCCCGTAAAAAATCTTTGTAACTGGTTACATCCCTCACTTCACTCGCCAAAATCGCCCTATGTAACTCCGCCATGTACGCTGCACACTGCTGCACTTCGCCCGTCCGCAGCACCCAGTCCAGCAGGGATTCACCTCGAACCCGATCATAAACAATCCCCAGCTGGCCCTGGCATTCAACCATTTCATAGGCCTTCGGCTTAGGGAAACGCAAATCTGCGATTGCTGTAGCATTAGCGAATTCCTTTTCCACAGCTGTCTTAGGATACCCCAGATGGAAAAGTTTTAAGACCTTGTCGTCAGTTAGACTATAAACGACTGCCGTTCTGCCTACTCCAATTATTTCACTCTGCATTTTTGCCATCTCCTAGCCCAACTTCTCCCCTATGACCAGTACACCTGAACAATAAGACTTCGTTATGAATTCAACCTGCAGATGAGGGAATGCTGCAGCTATTTCATCAGCAACCAAATAGTCCTCTTCATCATCCCACAAATCTTCGTGCCTTCTTCTGGCATCTGCCAGCTTCGCTCGGGTTTGGAAAGCCACATCGCCGAAAACAACGGCACCACCGGGATTGAGATGCTGCATCAGCTGGGAAATGAACGCCTTCTTCTCGTCTGCAGTCAGATGATGGATGGCGTAAGTGCTGATGATCCAGTCAAACGAGGACCGCACCTCAGGCGGAAGTCCTTTGCTAAAATCCCACTGAATGAGATGGGCCTGTGGCATCTTCTCCCTGGCAATTTCCAACATCCGGACAGAAAAATCAATGCCGGTTACATTGTACCCGTCCTCATACAGCCGACGGGTCAAATCACCTGTACCAAAGCCAATGTCCAGTACCGAGCCTACCTTCTGCCTGACGATGTTATACACAGTGTTAAGTACATCTTTGTAGGCAGCGAAAGGATATTCATCGCTCTCCTCACTCAACTGCACATCCTCATCGTATCGGTCAGCCCACAAATCGAAGCCTTTCTGGTCCAGCATGCTGTCACTCCTCGACACAATTCCCATCGAAGTCGAAAAAAGCCAAGTTCTCAACCCTTGTTTTTGTTCCCATAGCGCAGCGAGCGTTTCTCCGCACGTAGGACAAAATACCCATCTATGTCTTTTACCTGAACGCCACCGAAGATAGAGATGAGTTTGTTTTGATACCATTTCCTCCGCTTGACGACCAAGAACATCTCGCCGCCTAGAACGAGCCGGTTAAACCCTTTCTCCACAAAATGCTTGGGCACAGAGAAATCGGTATGATAGGGCGGATTGGATAGGATTTTGGTAAACTCGCTTTCTTCCAATTCACTAAAGCCGTTACTCTGGACCACGAGAACCTCTGGTACACCATTTAAAGCGGCGTTTTCCCTCGCTAGGCGGACGGCGAGGGGATCCCTGTCCAGCATGACCACTTGTTCGGATCCAATGAGCTTAGCAGCTAAGATGCCAACCACTCCATAGCCGCAGCCTAAATCTAAAACCCTGTCCCCGGGAGAAAAAACCACCTGGGACAGCATGGCCAGTGTTCCCTTGTCTATCCCACTGGGCGAGAAGACACCGTCCTCTGTCTTGAATCGAAGTTCAACACCTTTAATAACCGTATCGAAAGAATAAACCATTCCCCGTCTCCCACTTTGATGACGTGTCCCCCAGAAGGACTCTAAGTGCGCACCCGATTGTCTTCTGCGATCCGCTGCTACCTTAGACTGTCCCCGTAGCTAGTCAGTCAATCTCCAACCCCAAATTGAGAACATCGTAGAACTTGCCGTTAATGCAAATTTCCCGTGTGATTCTACCCTGGTAAACAAAGCCAAACTTTTCATACAAGCGAATGGCCGCAGTATGGCCCGCACGAACTCTCAGGTTTATCTTGCGGATGATGCCCGTATCCCTCGCCCACTGCAGTAGATATGCAATGAGCTCTGTAGCAATACCCTTGCGCCAATGCTCCTGTAATACCGAGACACCAAATTCCCCCGTATGCCTCGTACGGGGCCTAGTTCCGCCGGCAAAATTTAGGAGGCCGACGACTGAATCTTCGAGAAGCGCACAGATCATAAGCTGGTTATCTGCCTTGGAGACTGCTTCAATGAACCGGGTTTCCTGCTCCAAAGTCACGCCAAACTCACTCCGGCCGAAAGTCAGATGATCTGTTTCACCGCTTACCTGCTCAACATATGCAATAATCTGGGCTGCATCAGCTGGCCTGGCTCTCCTTATAATCAATTCTTCACCGGTCAGTAATTCCACTCTTTTCATTCCCGTCTACCCCCCCATCTGGCTGTGTACAGTTAGGCGTTTCTCCGTTCGTCTCGGATAAAGCGGAGCACATAAAACAGCATAACCGCTGCAATTGGCTTGTAGATGCCCATTAAAATCCACAGCCCCGGCGCCGGAAATCTGAGGTTTTTGGCATTTGAGTACAAGTAGATCGTAATGACAATACGTAGGATAACTGAAGCGATCATGGTAAGAGTGCCAAACACTGCCATGCTTCCCTCTCCTTTCGTTACGACGCAAAAACCACGGTGTAAGTGACATTACCTGTCAACTGGCAAGTATTTTTCGTACCCACTCAATTTGTTCAGCAAGCTTGTTTGTCCTAATCTCTTCGACCACAGCCCAACCCCATTCCGGTGTCCGCTCACGCTGAGCGGCAACCACTACCGCCTGCAGACTGGAAAGCAGCCTGTTCATGACCAACAGTTCTTTGTCAACGGGCATAGACGCTCGAAAGGCCTCAAGGGCCGGTCCCTGTAGACTAGATGTGACATTCGCGTAGTCACTCTCAGCAAGACCTCTGCCGGAGTGATCAAAGTCAAACATTGTGATTCGAGAGCTGTCAGGTATGGAGATGGCTAAGTTGACATAGTAAAAATCGTTGTAAGTGAACGTGTCGATTTCTTGCCGCAGCAAATCAAGGAGCTGAGGCGCCAGGGCACAGACCTCCTGCCAGCCCCTTAGGGTGCTTAAGTCATACTTGTTCCCCGCCATATGGAGCGCTTCTTCACTTACCACATCATATTCCCAGGTAAGAATTTCATTTAGTTGAGGCTTCTCCTTAAGCTCCCTTCTGCCCGCCTGGTGAAAAGCCTGGAACCACTGGGCACAGGCAAGGCCTACAGATTCAGCCTTGAGATCTTCAACCGTCGCTAAACGCCAAGTTCCCGACACAGTCAAATCCTCAAGCAGCAGGGCATAACGACCTAACCTCTCCCAGCCGATTACGGGGACATTTTGCCTGCTCAAGGCCTGGTAGAAAATTTCCTCCCGGTCAATCCGGTGCTCCGAAGCAATCTTGAGGATTTTCCCCTCTCCCACTACGCGGAAAAGACTGGTATAGTTACCAGCGTAAATCAACTGGGGCTCGCGGTTCTTCGGCATCAGACCCCTAAATTCTCTTCGCGCTATCTTATCTCTCTCTTCCCGTAGGAGCTCTTTGATGATGACCACCTACATTTCCTTTCCAACCCTTGCCGGAATCTACCGCCACTCAGTCTTCTATCGCCTCAATTCCTAAACGTTTCAGCTCCTCCAGGCGCATTTTCATCGCTTCCAGCTGTTCAGGCGGATGCCCATCCCATTCCTCCACCTCACCCACGATTTTGAGGGGATCTTTGGAGCGGTATGATTTCGTGGGATTCCCAGGATACTTCTTATCCGTCAGATTGGGGTCGTCTTCATATGGTCCACACGGTTCTATAATATAAACCCTTCCGGGCCCTTCTACCACTGCCAGTTCAGCTCCCCAGATGGCAGCATCTAACGTGGCCGAGAAGTACACGTATTTCGCTTTTTTCCGTTTTCCGTAATTCGACTGGAAACCAGGTACAATTAAATCGCCGGGCTGCAGATCAGCCTTGGTACCATGGTAAAACTCGTTTTTCTGGGTATCCACTCATCGTCCTCCTAGCAAAACTCGCTCAAAAAAATTTCGAAACCCTGCGGCCTGCGCCGATTTAGCAGCGGTTGAGCCCTTTTTCTGCTCCAAATCGAGATAATAACGGCCGCTGCTTAGCTGTACCGAAAGGGAATCTAAAGGAAATCCCGGAATCAACCGGGGATGGGGTTCAGATACAATCAGAAACTCTTCTGAGGCTATATCCTCCCCGTCATATTGGTAAATGTTCTTTTCATTGATTATCAGACAGATGGCATTACGGTATTTCGCTCTTACACTGCCGCCAAAGTGCTTGGCAAGCTGGCTGAAGTGCGCCAACAGTTCCTCATCTGTTAACTCCCTTCCGTTCACCCGTCGGATGTACACGCCGGGCTGCTCAGGGGGGGTTAAGCCTTCAATATAGAGCCCGGTATCACAAGAGAAAACGGGAGCTTTCAAGGCGGCGAAATATGCTCTAGCCTTGATAGCAGCGTTTTCCAGTGGGCTGCTGCCGCTCTCATCAATTTTCGCATTTACGCGGCCAATACTGCTTAGACCAACAATTTCAATGTCCAATCCTCCCAGCATATCCTGCATATGCTGCACTTTGCTCTCGTTTGTAGTACCATAAATGATCTTCATGCCTATCCTTCCTGGCCCAGCAAGCTTGCAGTTAAACTGCGTAGGACCGGAATCACCTCTTGCTCAAACCACGGGTTGCGTTTCAACCAGCCGTGGTTTAAGGGTGAGGGATGAACCAAAGGAAGATGTGTAGGTAAGTACTCCCGGAAGCCCATGACGGTCTCGGTCAGGGTCGTTTTCTTTCTGCTGCCTAGGTAATACTTCTGGGCATAACTTCCCACCAATAGGATGGTCTCCACGTCTGGCATTGCCGCCAAGAGACGGGGATGCCATTTCTCCGCAAAGCCCCTCCTCGGGGGTTTATCTCCCGATTTTCCTTTACCGGGGTAGTAAAAGTCCATCGGTAAATGGGCAAGAAACGGCGAGTGATAAAACACTTCCCGGCTGATGCCCAGCCACTCCCTCAACCGGTCGCCGCTGGCATCATTCCAAAACATCCTGGTTTCCTCAGCCTTACGCCCCGGCGCCTGTCCCACAATAATCAACCGGGCCTCTTGTGTTGCCTTAAAGAGGGGTGGAATCTCCCGTTCCGTATAGGCAAGGTTCCTCGGATCTGCCATAATTTCCTGCTTTATCTGCTCGAACACAGTCATCACTACCACCTCGCCTATGCTTTGTCCGATATGTGTTTCTGTGGGATGCGAACTGCCGCCTCATCAAGGCCGCGAATTTCGGTTCAATCTCAGTCACCACTTGTCCGTCAAGGCCAGTGTAGCGTTCAAAGGAACCTGGATGACATTGCCCATACAGACGTACGAAGTCCTTGTTTTCCGGTAGGAAAGGATGCCTCACCTTCCGCCTGCACATTACTCCAACATAAGGCGACCTTGTTATTCCTTTTTATCTGCTCAACCTTTACGTAATCCTTATGCGTCTGGAATAAGACTTACGATACTAAGCGATCTGCCCGTAACCCTATCCTCCGCCGCCTCAGCCAGAACCCAGGTACGGCTGCTAGCAAGGGCTTGAACTAGCTCATATTTTAGACTCTCCAAGCTCACATCCATGCCGATCCCTCCCGAACCGTGCCCATCTCAATCTCGTTCGGATTTTCTTTCCCCTTGCTTTGCTGCGTAATACTCACTAGCCAGAAGACCGTAGATCGATACGTCAACGATACCCTGGTTATTGTAATCCGCCTGTCTTAGCGTGCCTTCATATCTCAAGCCACATTTCTCCATAACCCTACCTGAGCCAAGGTTATTAGGATCAAACCTTGCTTCAATCCGGTTGGCTTTTACTTCTTCAAACAGGAAAGTAATAACAGCCGAAAAAGCCTCGGTCATTATACCCTGGTTCCACCATTTACGCCCAAGGCAGTAACCTACATGCATGAGTTTTACCCGGTCGTCTTTATCAACTACACTAATTCCGCCGATGGGCTCATCATTTTGCCCCTTAAGGACGATGGCCCACTGGTAAAAGTCCATGTTTTGGTATTGGCCAATCCAGTGTCGCAAAACGCGCCTAGATGTATCGACAGATTGGTGCGTAGGCCACGTTAAGTACTTGGTGACTTGCTCATCGCTGGCCCAATTCCTAAACATGGCTTCGGCGTCTTCTTCAGTAAATCGCCTGAGCACCAGTCTATCGGTATCAAGAGTTACTGTGCCTTTATGCTCCACCTACTACACTCCTTTGGTACTCGCTTAGATACATATCTATCGTCTCATTACTCCAGACCTGGGCTTCGATATACCGCTCAGGACCGTACTTACCATCATCATTCCAATCTTGCGGCAGGCCGTACCTATCGATAATTTCTAAAATCTCATCGTAGGTATAAACCTGCTTACGGTACTCCTTGTCGTCATCTACCGTGGGGCTAAAGGTGGGCATAGAATCACCATAGGTAAAGGAAACGGTCCTCAGGTCAAACTCCCACACCGGGATTTTTATAGAAACACAGTTCTCGTACCAGGTGCTGAGCCATGGACTGTGTTCAACAACCAAATAATGGGGCGAGAGTCTTTTTATCAAACCGCCTTTTTTGGCAAACTCAGTCCGAACCATTCTTTCGCAATTGCGCCTGTACTCAACACACTTATCATGTCTCTTGGCCGGCTGGGAGTTCGGCCTCTTCACTCGGATGTCAGTCAACACCGATTTCGCCTCCTCTGGGGGCAAATCGGACAGATTGCGAAACGGTCCAGTTGTGGCATCGAAGTAATGATACAGATACATCCACTCACCATCCATGCTCGTTCGGCCGCTTCAGATCTTCGTATTCGCTTTTCAAAATACCGTAGTAAACAAGATCGTAATACTTGCCCCACTTCTTCACATGCTTCCTTAACACACCCTCCCGCTTCATGCCCAACTTCTCCATTACCCTGCCGGAAGCGGGATTGTGCTCCAGATGGGTGGCAAAAATCCTGCTTAAACCAAGGTTTTCAAAGCCAAATTTAACCATCATCCGTGCCGCTTCTGTACAGTAACCCCGACCCCAATAATCCCTGCCGACCCAATATCCGAGGGACGCCTTTTCATGGGAGCGGAAAATGGTGAGGGCTATGGCGCCGACCAGTAAATCCCCATCGTTCAGACAGATGGCTAGAGTGCACTTCTTATCTTCGTTAAAGCTTTTCTGCAACCCGCTGATCCACTCTTCCGCCAGGCCATCTTCATAAGGGTGGGCAATGTTCAGGGTCGTTGCCGCTATTTCCTTAGCACCCGCCAATTTCTGGACTCGCCGGGCATCGCTCAAACGAAACGGTCGCAGAACCAGTCTTTCACTTCTTAATGTGGGCAGTTCACTCATAGAACTCCCCCCGAGAGTCCATTTTCGCTTTCCGTCCCGATCAAACGTTCTTCGCAGAGCAACTTCGGTGGGGAAAATTACTGCAAGCATAACCAAACATTGGATCATGCTGAAAACACCACCGATAGTACCAATCCGCTCAGTCCCTTCCGCCCGCACATAGATCATTACCCCAAGGGAGACAACTAGCATAATCAGTCCAGTGATGTACCATGTGCGTCCAAAGTGGCGATGGGCAAACTCCCAAGTATCCCTGTTCTTCATGGCCATGGGAGTTCTGTAACCGAACCACATATTGACCTTCTTTGGTGCCCGCTTCATGAAAAAACGGCCGAATCCAATCATCGAGAGTGGAATAAGCAGGACCATTCCAGTCATGAAAAACCAAAATTCCATAACAAACCCTCCCAAGGCTGTGGGTAGACAGCTGTTACAAGGATATTCTTTCTCCCCCTGCCATATCCTTCCTGGACTTTTCCAGCGTCGCATCATCCCTTAGCTGAAAAAAACCCGCTACACTGCGCGCAATAATCCTAACCGGAAAGCCTCAGAAAAGGGCATCCAGCTCTACCCACCTCAAGATTTGAACGTAGTGCTTGGCGAGCGCGCTACCTTGGGGTGGTAGAGGTCGCAAGAGTCGAAAGTGACTGAAGAACAAGCAGGAACAACAAGAAAGCTGCCGAAAGTGATGCATACGATTCTATGGCGTAAGTACTCTACGCATACATAGAAAAGGGCAAAACAACCATGAGAAAAGTTATGGTACTTGAACACATGTCCTTGGACGGCGTTATCCAGGGACCGGGTAGCCCACAAGAGGATACCACTGGCGGCTTTGAGCTTGGCGGCTGGATTTCAGGCTATTCCGATCCGGTGCTCGGCTCTCTTCTCAGGGAGAAAATGAGCTCAGAATTCGATCTTATGCGAGGACGAAAAACCTTTGAGATCTGGAGTTCCCATTGGCCGTAGAGGTGAACAAGGCGGTAAAGTACATTACAAGTAACACGCTGACATCAAGCCCATGGCAGCCGTCTGTTTTCTTGGGCGTGATATTTCTACAGCCGTACACTAGGCAAAGAACCAGGCCGGGCCAGACCTACATGTTTGGGCCAATCTAGTTCAGACCCTTCGCAAACATGACCTGGTTGATATGCTTTCGCTCACGATTTATCCCATCATATTGGGTCATGGCAACAGGCTCTTTTCTGTCGGTGCAATCCCCGCAGCTTTCCGCCTCGTGGAAAAGTACCGTTACTCCCAAGGGAGTTGTTACTATGCTGTATGAGCGGGACAGATGTAGTCATCCTTTCATCCAATCCCACGGACACTTAAATGATAGGAGGGCATTTTGTGATCACTGACATTGACATGAAATACCTTCGTCGCTGCGTTGAGTTGGCGCGAATCGCTTTGGACAAGGGAGACGAACCCTTTGGTTCGGTACTGGTTTCTGGCAGCGGTGAGGTTCTGTACGAAGACCACAACCATGTTGCCAGCGGCGATCATACCCAGCATCCCGAGTTCAATATTGCCCGCTGGGCCGCGGGCAATATGACACCGGCAGAGAGGGCCGCAGCCACCGTGTACACCTCAGGCGAGCACTGCCCCATGTGCGCAGCCGCCCATGGCTGGGTTGGCTTGGGCCGAATTGTCTATGCCAGCTCATCGAAGCAGCTGGTAGAATGGTTGAGTGAACTGGGCGTCGCTCCCACCCGAGTCAAAAACCTCCCGATTCACGAGGTGATCCGCGATGCGGTAATTGCCGGGCCCGTACCCGAGCTGGCCGCTGAAATACGTGAGCTGCACCGCCAGTTCCATACTCAGAAAAACTGAGCACCGCATGAAAATGCTAAGGGAAACCCGGCCCCTGCTTCGGGCTGGGTTTTCTCATTTCGTCCTTCCCACGGCAAGCAACTGCCGCAGAATAAAAGTCTCACGCTTCCCCCAAGCTGGAGGGTGGCCGAAATCTCCTGCCAGAGCCGCTTCGTTCTGGGCTAGGGCCATCTCCAAGGCTACCCATTCGGGCCGCAGACCACGTAGTTCTTCACTTTCGTCCAAATCCAGACCCATAAACTCGAGATCTACAGTAGCGAAATAGTAGTAAGAGGTCTGTTGAAATACATCGTAATTTTCTTCCCGAGCCGCGGCATATTCGACAATCCGGCCCAAGGGTTCGCCCATTTTCCTCAGGGCCAACCCGCATTCCTCCCTAATTTCTCTCCTCAATGCCTCTAGATGGTTTTCACCGTCTTCGATCCCACCACCTGGGAACTTGAAGGCCTTATCTTGGGCAGAATAAACAAGGAGGATTCTTTCCCCTTCCTGTACAATACCTCGCACCGCTTCTCGCTTCACTGCTCGTCCCAGTTTGTTAATCCCAGGAGTGCGGTAGATCTCTGTCAATAGCTTCATAGTAGAGCCTCCAATCCCTCACCGGCTTAATCTCTACATAATACGAGGTATGAACGGAAAACCCTCCATTTTCAGGAATTACGGCGTTAGTCTGTTACGGTCCCGCGGAAACAAAGTCACCTCCCTAATGTTGGCGACCCCGAGGATCTGGGCTGTTAAACGCTCTAGTCCAATGGCCAATCCCCCATGGGGAGGCATGCCCAGTGCAAATACCTCTAGATAGGACGAGAAGTGCTCAGGAGCTAACCCTTTTTTTCTCATATTGCCCTGCAAAAGGTCGAGTTGGTGGATGCGCTGCCCACCCGTGGTAATTTCAAGTCCCCGAAAGAGAAGGTCAAAACTGCGGGTCTGACTGTTTTCCTTCGGCATGGTGTACATAGGCCTCTTTTCCCAAGGATAGTCCGTAACGAAGACAAATTCACTCCCCTCTTGCTCAAGGAAGTATCTACTTAGGAGCCTTTCCCCTTCTGGATCCAGGTCAGCGTCTTGGTCTGCTTTCCCGTACTCCCGCCCAAGCAGCTCGAGAGCATCCTGGAGTTTTATTTTGGGAATGCTGTTAACCGCCGGCAGGTTTACACCCAGGGTCGCCAGCTCATTGGGGCAATGTTCCTCAACATAGGCGAACATATAGGCCAATAGTCGATTCTCCAGTTCCATCACATCATGTTCATCTTCAATGAACCCCATTTCCAAGTCTAGGCTAACATACTCATTTAGATGGCGAGAGGTGGCGTGTTTCTCCGCCCGGTAAACGTGTCCAACCTCATAGACACGCTCATAGCCTGTACCTACCAGCATCTGCTTGTAAAAC
>MTKW01002734.1_pt1 | contig 59803 bp, 60 predicted proteins | sample 1042761 | NCBI WGS metagenome assembly MTKW01 (sample SAMN06205366, study PRJNA360243) | anaerobic digester metagenome | biome: Wastewater treatment plant; feature: Anaerobic digester sludge; material: sludge; isolation source: anaerobic digester fed with sludge from wastewater treatment plant ... | reverse complement strand
GCTTTGCTGATGGAGTAATTATAACTTAAAGCCCCGGGAGGGTCAAGCCTTTTCACCCCCCGCCCCTTTTGCAGTAAATTGTCGATATACAGATCCCAGAGCAGCCTTTTTGTCTATTTAGCGCCGCTCCACCCTTCCCTCTGGGCGGCTGCTGCATAGAGGATCACTGCCGCCGCCACGGCGGCATTAAGCGAACCGCCGCCGCCGGGCATGGGTATGGAGATAATCCCGTCACATTGCTCGCGGAGAAGGCGGGTGAGGCCCTTGCCTTCCGAACCGACAACAAGAACGAAAGGGCTGCGGTAATCCACCCGGTAATAGGGCAGCTCGCCCTCCGCCCCTGCGCCATAAATCCAGAACCCCTTTTCCTTCAGCCGCCGTGCGGCATCAACCAGGTTTACCACCCGGGCCACCGGCAGCCGCTCGGCTGCTCCTGCCGCCACCTTGCGCACAGCCGGTGTAACCCTGACACTGCGGTCTTCAGGGATGATCAACCCCTGCATGCCCGCGGCATGGGCAGTGCGCAGCAGCGACCCCAGGTTCTGCGGATCCTGCAGGTGATCNNGGGGATTGCCCTCTGCCCCGCCTCCCGGACGATCTGATCAACAATCTTGCCTTTTTGCCCTGCAGCCAGATAGATCCGTTCCAGGTTTCCGCAGCGCAGTGCCTCGAGCACCGGCCTGCGGCCGATGATCAGTTCATTCCGGCCCATCCGCTTGCCCTTTTTTATTCTCTTCATTTTGCTTCTGCAAGCGCCCGCAGCTCATTTCCCCTTCCGGGCAAACCTGTTCGGTTACGCAGNNAGCATCATTTCAGCCAGGCGGCGAATCTCCCACTGGGCACGATTGCAGCAACGCACCCTGAAAAAGTGAAGCAGGCTGCGTGCATTCATCGTCACCACCAGTTTCGTCTCACAGGCATTGGGCAAAATGTAGCGCGCATCCTCGCGCGGCACCGCTGCGGCAAGCTCTGCGTAGCAGCGGCGGATCGACTCGATCTGCGCTTCAAAGATTTCCCTTGCAGCGGGATTCTTTTCTATTGAGGGAGGCATGATCCAGGTAAATTCCTTTTCGTCCACATAGCGCTGTGATTTTTGAGAATAGGAGGCAATGCGGTGGCGGACCAGCTGATGCGAAAGCGACCGGCTGACACCGTCAATGGCAAAAGTAAAGGAGACATGCTCCAGGGGTGATTGGTGGCCCATTTCAACCAGTTTTTCCACAAATGATCTTGTTTTCTCCGGGGGCATGGCCCGGGCAATCTCGGCGGCCGAAGCGGGAGAGTAGCACAGCCTCGCTGCGGCGGCCACTGTACGCTCCGGATCGGGAGTCCAGGCAATCAACTCGACATGCATTCTTTTTCATCACCTTCCCCTTGAATTGCCGCTGCTCTGCGGTCTGGAACAGGAATATGCTGCATCAGGCGTCAGATCTGTACTTCCAGCGAACCCCATGGGGGGTGTCTTCCAGAATGATCCCCTGCGCATGCAGCTCTTCCCGGATCCGATCCGCAGTGGACCAGTCTTTATTCCGCCGGGCTTCCTCGCGCAGGGCGATCTTCCGGCGCAGTTCCTCATCGGGAGAACCTGCAGACTGCATCTTCAGTATATCAAATAGTGCATCCGCCTCGCGATAAAAACCCAGAAGCTGCTCCAGAATCTGCCGGTCGTAAGGATAGCCCTTTTGCAGATAGATGTTCCCCTCCCTGGCCAGCTCGAAAAGAGCGCCCAGGGCTCCGGCAGTATTGAAATCATCGTCCATGGCCTCGATAAACCGGTTCCGGGCGGTGCTGATCATTGAGGAGATCGCCCCTGCCGGCTCGGAAGGAACGGATGCCGATCCGGGCAAGGCCAGATTCAGGTTGTCCACAAGCTCCTGCAGCCTCTCCCGGCCTGTACGGGCCCCGGCCACCAGCTCGGGGCTGAAATTCAGCGGGCTGCGATAATGCGCCGACAGGATAAAGAAACGCAGATCATGCGGATTGTAATCATCGAGAAGGCGGCGCACTGTAAGAACATTGCCCAGGGATTTGGACATTTTCTGCTCTTCAATATTCAGGTAGCCCGCATGCAGCCAGTAACGGGCAAAGGTTTTTCCAGTGGCGCCCGTGCTCTGGGCTATTTCATTTTCATGATGGGGGAAAATCAAATCGGCACCGCCGGCATGCAGGTCGATGGTCTCCCCGAGGTAATGCATGGCCATGGAGGAGCACTCGATATGCCAGCCCGGGCGACCCTCACCCCATGGACTTTTCCAGGCCGGCTCCCCCGGCTTGCGCCCTTTCCAGAGAACGAAATCAAGGGGATCCCTTTTCAGCTCCCCGGGCTCAACGCGGGCTCCCGCCAGCAGATCATCGGTTGATTGGTGGGACAACTGCCCGTAATTGCGAAAGGACCGGGCGTCAAAATATACATCCCCACCGGAAACATAGGCCAGGCCCCGCTTTTCAAGGCGCCCGATGAGCGCAATAATGGGTTCGATATGCTCCGTGGCTCGCGGCTGAAGATCGGCCGGACGGATGAGCAGCCGGGCGGTGTCGGTCTCGTAAGCTTCGATGAATTTGTCAGCCAGCGCCGGGACGCTCAGGCCTTCCTCCGCAGCGCGGCGGATCATCTTGTCATCAATATCGGTATAATTTTGGATCAGCCTGACCCGGTATCCCCTGTAGTTGAGATAGCGTCGGATCACATCAAAAATGATGAAGACGCGAGCATTGCCGATATGAATGTAATCATAGACAGTGGGCCCGCAAACATAAAAGGTAATCTCCGGCGGCTGCAGGGGTTCAAGTTCTTCTTTTCGCCGGGTCAAGGTGTTGTAAAGTTTCACGGCCATGGTATGCCCCCCTATAGTATTGCCAAACTCCAAAACATCCCCGGATCCTGTTCAACATCTTACCGGCAGCCATTGTGTACAACAGTCTGCTTGACTCGAACGGCATTTTCAACAACGGTTTAAAAATGAAGACCGTCCTCTGTGCTCCGGCTCAGAGACGGCCTTGACCGCGGTTCCACCCTGCTTGGATCGTGATGCATCCCACTCTAGCCCTTTAACGGTGGGCCCCGGAAACCGCTACTCTCTTTCACGATTTCTGCTCCGGGGTGCATTTCGACCGGTCCGCTGCCGAAGCCCCTCCCAGCTGCGGGGGCCCCTCTCTGAAGGCTGGAACCGGCTTACTCTCCCCTTCAATGCATTTGCCGGGGTAAATGTACCCTTAAATATTTACGAGTATTATATACACGGCACCGGCAAGCTGTCAACACACTAACACACNNCCGCTGCATGCCGGGTACCCTTCTCATCACCGCACCACAGTCCGGCGCAGCAGGCCCGCGCGGCCCGTTGACACCAATATCAGGAATTGCTATAATATTTCAAGATGAACATACAAGGCGCGGCATCCTCCAGATCCGGGTAGGGTGGGAAACATATTGTCTAGATCGATGCAGAGAAGCTGCATTATTTGCGGACGCCCCTTTGAAGTGAAAGTTCTGGAGGAATATTCTCTCTTGGATGACATCTTTCCAGGGCCGCCCGTGAAAAGTACTTCTATTTGCCCTGTTTGCGAAGCGAGAATTAAAAAAGAGGCGGGAGACTCGCAGAAGGATCCCAAGCCCATGTAGAAATTGATTTTTAAACAAATCCCACCTGCTGAAGGTGGGATTCTCACGGTCCTGGTGTCAACAGTCTGGCCTGCAGAGGACTTTTAAAATCTGGCTCCGGCAGCCTTCAGCCGGGCCAGGCTTCTCGCCAAAGCGGCCTCCGCGCGGGCCACATCCATTCCCGGAGGGCGTTCCCGGAGACGCATTTCCGCCCTCTCTTTGGCGCGAAGCGCCCTTTCAACATCTATCTCCGAGGCAAGCTCCGCCGTATCTGCCAGGATAACCACCCGATCGGGTCCCGCTTCCATAAAGCCCCCGGAAACTGCCAGGCTTTCCGCCTTGTCCCCAACTTTGCGATAACGGACCACACCGGGTTTCAAGGTGGTCAGAAGCGGAGTGTGCCGGGGCAGGACCCCCAGATAGCCCTCCGTTCCCGGAACGATTACACTCTCCACCTCTTCTTCCAGAACTTTTTCCGCGGGAGTGACAACCTCGAATGTTACAGGACTCATCAGAGCAGCTCCTGTCCTTTTTTAACTGCCTCCTCAATATTGCCCACCATGTAGAAAGACTGTTCGGGCAGGCTGTCGTGACGTCCTTCAAGAATCTCCTTGAATCCCTTCAGGGTCTCGCTCAAGGGCACATATACCCCCGGCCTGCCTGTAAAAACCTCCGCAACGTGGAAGGGCTGCGAAAGAAAACGCTGCACCTTGCGCGCCCGGGCCACGATGAGCTTATCTTCATCCGAAAGCTCTTCGATGCCCAAAATTGCAATGATGTCCTGCAGCTCCTTGTAACGCTGCAGGATGCTCTGGACACCCCGGCTTACCTCGTAATGCTCCTCTCCGACAATGAGGGGATCAAGCAACCGTGAGGTGGAGTCGAGGGGGTCCACCGCCGGATAGATGCCCAGCTCAACCAGCTGCCGCGAAAGGACAATGGTACCGTCAAGGTGAGCGAATGTGGTAGCAGGAGCCGGGTCGGTAAGGTCATCTGCGGGCACGTAGATGGCCTGGACCGAGGTGATGGAGCCGCTCTTGGTTGAAGTGATCCGCTCCTGCAGGTTTCCCATCTCGGTAGCCAGGGTGGGCTGGTAACCCACGGCCGAGGGCATGCGGCCCAGCAGGGCGGAGACTTCGGAGCCGGCCTGGACAAAGCGGAAAATATTGTCGATAAAGAGAAGGACATCCCGCCCCCCCTTATCGCGCAGATATTCAGCAACAGTCAGCCCCGTCAGCCCCACACGCAGCCGGGCACCGGGGGGTTCATTCATCTGGCCGAATACCAGAACTGTTCTATCCAGGACCCCCGACTCGATCATCTCCAGGTAAAGCTCGTTCCCTTCCCTGGTCCGTTCACCCACACCGGCAAAAACGGAGTTGCCCCCGTGCTCGTATGCCACATTGCGAATAAGCTCCATGATCAATACCGTTTTCCCCACACCGGCGCCACCGAAAAGTCCCATCTTCCCCCCCTTGGGCAGGGGAGCAAGAAGATCAAGGACCTTCAGCCCCGTGGCCAGGATCTCCGTGGAGGGCTCCAGCTCCTCAAAGGATGGGGGATCGCGGTGTATGGGCCACCGTTCCTCCGCTTCCACGGGCCCCTTTTCGTCAATAGGTTCACCCACCACATTGAACAGCCTGCCCAGAGTTCCGGGGCCCACAGGCACCTTGATCGGTGATTCCGTATCTATAACTTTCATGCCCGCCTGCAGTCCATCGGTGGAGGCAAGGGCCACGCAGCGGGCCGTATTATTGCCCAGATGCTGCATAACCTCCATGGTCAGGTTGATCCGCTCCCCCTTGATGATGACGGCATTGTACAAATCGGGCAGGTTATCCTCAAGAAACTCCACATCAACAACAGGCCCTATGACTTGCACAACCTTTCCCTCGTTCATGAAATTAATCTTCCTCCTTTAACTGTGGGCCTTCAAAGCCTCCGCACCCGTTGCTATCTCCACGATCTCACTGGTAATGGCGGCCTGGCGCGCTTTATTGAAAGAGAGGGTCAGCTGTTCGATAACCTCGCCGGCATTGCCGGTGGCGCTTTCCATGGCCACCATCCTGGCGCTGTGCTCGCTGGCTTTGGCCTCCAGCAGGGCCTGGAAAACCCGCATTTCGCAATAGCGGGGCAAAATTATCTCCAGCATACTCCTGGGCTCCGGTTCGTAAATATAGTCAATCCCCTCAGCCGGCTTCAGCGTTGGCGTCACCACGGGTAAAAATCTATCCACTCTAATTTCATGATGCAGGGCCGAATGGAAACGGGCGTAGATCAGGTTAACCTCATCCAGCGCTCCAGCAAGATAGAGATCCATCAATTGCCGGGCCAGCTCCCGGGCCTGATATATGTCCGGTTCGTCTTCCACAGCTTCATAATATTTCAACATCTCCACCGGTTTTCTCAGAAAATAACGCGCGCCCTTGCCTCCCACCGCCACCAGCGCAGCAGGGTGCTCTTCCCTGTTCAAACGGTCCACAGTTAAATTTATCAGGTTGGCATTGTATGCTCCGGCAAGCCCCCGATCACCGGTGAACAGAACGTAACCCACCTTGCCAACCTCCCGGGGGGCAACAAGCGAGATTTCACGGGCTTGCGGCGCCAGAGCCAGGCGGCCGACCACCTCGGCTATCTTGTAAGCATAAGGACGTGCCGCCCATACCTGGCTTTGCGCCCGGCGCAGTTTGGCCGCAGCCACCATTTTCATGGCCCTGGTCACGTGCTGAATATTGCCTATGGCCTGGATGCGACGTTTTATATCCCTAATATTGGACAAGGATTCCACCGCCTTTGTCTTCCGCTATCCGGCTTTCCGGCATCTCTTCAATCAAGAGGCGGCCTCGCCGGCCGGAGGTGCAAACCTCTTTTTGAATTCAAGGATGGTTTTTTTAAGCTCTTCCTCCATCCCTTCATCCAGTGCCTTCTTCTCTCTGATGTTTTTCAGGAGATGGGGATGGCTGCCGTGCAGGAAGCGCAGGTACTCCTGTTCGAAGGCCCTGACTCTTTCTACAGGCAGGTCATCCAAATACCGGTTGACGCCTGCAAAGACAACTGCAATCTGCTCTTCCACGGGCATGGGCCTGTACTGGACCTGTTTCAGCAGCTCCATCATCCGTTCGCCCTGGGTCAATCTGGCCTGGGTGGCCTTATCAAGATCCGTTCCAAACTGGGCAAAAGCCGCCAGCTCCTGGTACTGAGCCAGATCCAGGCGCAAATGCCCGGCGACCTGCTTCATCGCCTTCAGCTGGGCCGCCCCGCCGACGCGGGAAACCGAGAGCCCCACGTTGATTGCCGGACGCTGACCGGCATAAAAAAGATCTGATTCCAGGTAGATCTGACCGTCGGTTATGGAAATGACATTGGTCGGGATGTAGGCGGATACATCTCCGGCCTGCGTTTCAATTATGGGCAAGGCGGTAAGCGAGCCGCCGCCAAAAGATTCATGCAAACAAACCGCCCGCTCCAGCAGACGCGAGTGCAGGTAAAAAATATCTCCTGGGTAGGCTTCCCGCCCGGGAGGCCTTCTGAGAAGCAGGGACAGTTCCCGGTAAGCCACCGCATGTTTCGACAGATCATCGTAAACCACAAGGACATCCCTGTTCTGCTCGTACATGAAGTATTCACCCATGGCGCAGCCGGCATAGGGCGCCATGTAAAGCAGTGGGGCCGCCTCACCGGCATTGGCCACCACCAGGGTGGTATATTCCATGGCGCCCGTTTCCTCAAGTTTTTTGATCACCGAGGCTACAGTGGAGGCTTTTTGCCCGATAGCCACGTAGATGCAGAGCACATCCTGCCCCTTCTGATTGATGATCGTATCCACAGCTATGGCTGTTTTGCCGGTCTGGCGATCGCCAATAATCAGCTCCCGCTGCCCCCGGCCGATGGGAATCATGGTATCAATGGCCTTGATCCCCGTTTGCAAGGGCACGCTTACCGGTTGGCGCTGGATCACACCCGGAGCGCTGAACTCCGCCGGACGAAATGTATCGGTATGGATCGGCCCTTTGCCATCCAGGGGCACCCCCACCGGGTTGACCACCCTGCCGATCAAAGCATCGCCCCCGGGCACCTCCATGATCCGGGAGGTCCGCTTCACTTCATCCCCTTCCTTGATATGCAGGTATGGACCCAAAATTACAGCTCCTACACTGTCCTGTTCCAGGTTCAAAGCCATGCCGTAAACAGCTCCCGGAAACTCAAGGAGCTCGCCGGCCATAACATGCTCCAGCTGAACGCGAGCGATGCCGTCACCTACATAGGTCACGATGCCTTTGCTCTCTATCTCTATCTCCAGCTCATAGCGTTCAATCTGCTGCATCAGAATGCCGGTAATCTCATCGATCTTGCTATCCAAAACCCGATCACCCCTTTACATCAGCTTAACAGCGGCGCATGTCAAACTGTCTTTAAGTGGTCGCCTATGAGCTTAAGCTTTCTTCTTGCGCTGGCATCTATGACCCTGTCCTCCCAGCGCAGCACCATTCCTCCCAGTATGCCGGGATCAATTTTCATAACCAGGCGCACTTTCTTCCCCACAACGCCGGCCAACCTCTGCTTCAATTCGGATTCGAGGGCGGGAGTGATTGAAGAGGCCAGCGTTACCTCTACCGGCTCCACATCTTTCTCCCTGTCCAGCAGGCGCTCGTACTCGGGGACAATGGAGGCGATCGTCTCCTGGTTTTCCCTGCTCAGCAGCCGGGGCAGAAGATCCTTTAGCGCTTTTTCTTTCTCCCGGGGAGAAACAAGTTCGTGTTGGAGGATTTTGCGGATCTCGGCATCCTCCTCCATCCTTTTTTTCAAGGAAAGCAGCTCTTCTCCCAGCTCTTCCGCCCGCCCCGCTTTCCGGGCTTCGGAAAAAAGGGCTTCGGCGTAGACCCGGGCTATTTTGTCCTGGCTCACTGTAACCTTTCCACCTCCGAAAGAGCCTCCTTAACCAGATGCTCCTGGTCGCTTGGGGTAAGGGCGCGAGCCATGACCTTGCCGGCCGTGGTCACCACCAGGTCTGCGGCTTGCCGGCGAATATCCGCCAGGGCCGCCCTTTTCTCTCTTTCTATCTCCATCCGGGCCTGCTCCATAACCCGGCCCGCTTCCTCGCGGGCCTGGGCAACTATTTCTACGCGGGTGGTTTCGGCCATCTTTGTAGTCTTTTCCAGGATGTCCTGGGCTTCCCGGTGTGCTTCGTCAATTCTGTGCCGGTAACTGGACAGCAACTCTTCCGCCTCTTCTCTGGCAGAGGATGCCTTTTTTAGATCGCCGCCGATCTGCTCTTCCCTGTCGTTGAAACTCTTCGAAAGCGGTTTCCAGAGTATGAAATAGAGAATCACCATGACCACTGCAACGTTCAGCGCCTGAAAAAAGAAGGTCGCAGGTTCAAACTTCAAGGCCTCAAAAATGGCTGCCATAACGTCACCCCCTTTATTTTTGAGAAGCCGGGGCGGATAAACGTGACTATGGATTTATCCGCCCTTGCCATTTAGACAACTTTGGTCCATAGAAGAATGGCAATCACAAAAGAAAAGAGGGTCAACGCTTCGATAAAAGCCAGAGCCAGAATCAAAGTCGTCCTGATATCTCCGGCGGCCTCAGGCTGCCTGGCAGTACCCTCCATGGCAGCTCGCGCAGCTATACCTTGACCGTACGCAGAACCAAAAGCAGCCAGGGCTACGGCCAGCGCTACACTTAGATAACCCATTATTACCTACCTCCCAATCAATTTTTAGTGTCCCTGGACCAGGCTGGTTATATAGATTACTGTCAGCAGCGAAAAGACCAGGGCTTGAATAAGACCCATGATTACCCCCAATATCATTACCGGGGTGGGCACCAAAAATGGTATGAGCGCAAACAGCACGGCAACCACTGTCTTCTCGCCAAACATGTTCGCAAAAAGACGGAGAGAGAGCGATACCGGCTTAACCAGCTCTTCAATAACATTCAAGGGAAAAAGGAAAGGATTGGGCTGGAAAAAATGTTTGATATAACCCATCAGCCCCTGTTTCCTGATACCGATGAGCTGTACTATGATGATGGTAACCACTGCAAAACCCACCGTAGTTGACAGATCTGTTGTCGGCGGCCTCAATCCCGGAATCAACCAGGAGAGGTTCAGAAACAGAATAAACACAAAGAGAGTGCCTACCAGCGGGAGATATTTCCGCCCTTCCTTGCCCATGTTGCTCTCCAGCAGATCATAGAAAAACCCGGCCAGCATCTCCAGAAGATGCTGGGATCCATGGGGAACAATGCTGAGCTTCCTGGTGAGCAAATAGGCCAGGGGCAGAAGGACGGCCATGATCACCCAGGTATTGACCACGGTGGAGGTTACAGGAATTGAACCCAGGTAAAACACAACCGATGGCTGAACATGCTCCAATACCCCCTGCAAAGCTTCAAAACCCAATTAAGCTGTTCCTCCTTTCCTAAAAATCATGCAAAGCGATTGACCCATATATGTCATTACCTGAAGAAAAAGGCCGGTCATGAACCCAAAAAGAAAAGGCACTCCCCCCAAAATGGAAAGTCCCAAAAGAGTGAAGAGAATTAACATCCGGATCAGCGAACGGGTGATCAGCCTGGAAGTGGCTTTCCGGGGTGAAACACCCTCCGTATTTATGACGGCGGCCATCTGCCAGCGATAAAGCAACCAGGCTGCAAATGCGGCCAACACCACCCCCAATGCGTAAAGCCGGTAGCCTAAACACAATGCGGCAATTGCAATTATCGCACCCAGCACGAGCATAACTTTTTCTGTACTATTCATCCTGTGATCGCTTACGGTACCCATATTTCTTATTCTGCTTTCCCTTATCGATTATTTCCAGTACCACTGAATTATAGTGTTCTACCGCTCTCCCTTTTCTCCTTCCCCGACTTGACAAGTTTCAGCAGTTACTTCATGTTGTTTATCTTCTTCTAGTTTTTTATGTTTTTCTATTTCAACTAATTTAGATAATTCGCTCCATAAGTTATAAAATCCTGCCCCTACACTTAAAAAAATGCCAAGTAACAAAAATAACGGAGATGTGCCCAACCGCCGATCCAGCCAGTCTCCGCCAAAGATCCCCAGCAGCATGGTCAGAATCATGGAAATCCCGAAAGAAAATGCCAGATTGATATATCGCGCGTACTTCAACCAACTCTTTTTCTTGGCCATACCACAGCCCCCCCGGCAATGCCCAACCGCCATTGTCCACCTTTCGTACTGCACCAAAGGCGTGCGGCTGTCGAGTGTTTCAGTTCGCCCCAAAAAAATTCCTCCCTATCGATACCCGGGAAAGGCGCCTGGGCGGATCTTTGCAGCGGGATTCAGGTGAAAAGGGACGGGATCAGACAGCAGGGAACGGCCTCAAGCCTGGAATCGCAGCAGCACCGCCGCCTGGGCAGCGATCGCCTCACCCCGGCCACACACTCCCACCCCTTCGGTGGTGGTTGCTTTTATAGATACAGCGCCCTCCTGGAGATCGAGAATGGAGGCAATGTTCTTTTTCATATCCTCTATAAAGGGACCCAACTGCGGGGCCTGGGCAATTACAATCATATCGGCATTGACCACACCATAACTCTCCCCGGAGATTATATTCTTTACCTCATCCAGCAGTTTCAGGCTCGATATATTCCGGTAACGCTCATCTCCCGGCGGAAAATAGCAGCCAATATCTCGAAGCCCGGCGCCGCCGAGCATGGCGTCCATCAGTGCATGCAGCAGCACATCGGCATCGGAATAACCTTCCAGCCCCTGCGAAAAGGGGATCGCTACGCCGCCGATGATCAATGCCCCCCCGGGGACAAGGCGGTGCAGGTCAAAACCGATGCCTACTCGAAACAAACCCGCCGCCCCCTTTTGATCAGAATTTCGGCCAGGGCAAGGTCCTGGGGATTGGTTATCTTGATGTTGGAGATGCTGCCGGCCACGGCACAGATCTCCACGCCCAGCAGTTCCAGCAAGGCGGCATCATCCGTAGCCTCCACACCGCAGATCTGTGCTTTGCGGTAAGCCTCGAAGAGCAGGCGTCTTCGGAATATCTGGGGGGTTTGCGCCAATCCCACCTTTTCGCGGGAAATGGTGCGCCCGATCATACCGCTGCCGGAGATCTCTTTCAATGTATCTGTTGCCGGGATCACCGGAACAGCGGCTCCGCACCGGGAGGCCGCCAGCAACACGGCTTCGAAAAGCTTGCGGGTTACAAAAGGACGGACTCCATCATGAACGCAGACCATCTCCGTCTCCGGTGAAACCTCTTGCAATCCACGCCATACGGAATCCTGCCGCCGCTGTCCTCCTTCAACAAATATGACCTTGTCAAGAGTGCAAAAAGGCTTGATCAGGCTGCAGGCAAACCCTGTCTCACCGGGAGGAACAATGACGGCAATCCGGCAAACTGCCTGGTGGCGGGTAAAGAGATCCAATGTGCGGGCCAGGACAGGAATCCCTTCCAGCATCAGGTACTGCTTCTTGACTTCACCGCCCATGCGCCGCCCCCGGCCCGAGGCGGCGATAAGCACTGCGGTCTGCATTTATTTGACTCCGGAATATTTTTCCGCCATGCTTTTCGGCTTGGCAAATATCATCCGGCCGGCTGCTGTTTGTAAAACGCTGGTAACGAGAACTTCGATCGTTTCGCCGATATGGCGTTTGCCGCCTTCAACCACAACCATGGTCCCATCCTCGAGATAGGCCACTCCCTGGCCGATTTCCTTGCCGTCTTTGATGATTTGAGCCGTCATCTCCTCGCCGGGCAAAACTACCGGCTTCACCGCATTGGCCAGCTCATTGATATTCAAAACGGTAATGCCCTGAAGTTCACAGACCTTGTTCAGGTTGAAATCGTTGGTAATGATCTTGCCGTTTAGAACCTTGGCCAATCGTACCAGCTTGCTGTCCACCTCGGCAAGCTCTTCAAAATCGCCTTCATAGATCTGCACCGGCGTATCCATCTCTTTTTGAATCTTGTTCAGAATATCAAGGCCCCGCCGCCCCCGGTTCCGCTTCAAAAGGTCCGGGGAATCGGCAATATGACGCAGCTCTTCAAGAACAAAGCCGGCCACAACAATAATCCCTTCCAGAAACCCGGTTTTGCAGATATCCACGATGCGCCCGTCAATGATGGCACTGGTGTCAAGAATTTTGAAGGTTTCATTATCTGCGGCGGCGGTGGCGCGCGAAGTCCGGTTGAAAAATGAAGTTAAAAAGGCAAATTCCTCTTTACGGTTATAAATAAAGCGCACCCCTATAAAAACAAGCATCAGGATGACCACCGGAGCAATGTAAACACCGGCGTGAGGGATTTTATAGATGGGGTAGCTGATGAGCAAACCGAGGACAAGTGTAATGATCATGCTGGCAACGACAAGGATGATATCCTGGGTGGGAACCTTCTTTATTCTGCTCTCACACCAGTCCAGAAAACGGCGGCAGGCATCGATGACTGGAGTGGTGATAAAGTAAAAAATCAGCCCGAACAGGGCCCCGCCGACTGCGGAATAGCCCCAGGCCGAAATAGTAATCGCCGGACCGCCGATTACAGCAATAACCCCGGGCGCTGCATAGTAAAATATGATCATACCGGTAACAATTCCCAGAATCGTACCCAGGGCCCTCAAAACCTTGCGAATCATCTTTATCACCTCCCGGCAAGAACAAATAAATCCCGCATGAAACACCTTGAAGCACTTGTTCCATCATAATTATAACGTATAGTTTTACCTATAATCAAGCCGGATTATACATTTGTTGTTGGAGGTATGGAACCTATGGATGATCAGCCGGGGTACTCCTCAAGGATTCCCTCAAAAGCGCCGATGATTTCTGATTGATCTATGCCCTGGACCAGGAGCAGTTCGCTGATCATGATCTGTCTTGCGCTGTCCAGCATTTTCCGCTCCCCCGTGGAAAGACCTTTTTCCCGATCACGCAGCGTGAGGTTGCGCACCACCTCGGCAACCTCCAGGATGTCACCGCTTTTTATCTTTTCAAGGTGTTCGCGATAGCGGCGGTTCCAGTTGGAAGACATCTCTCCATTGTGATTCCGGAGTATATCAAAAACCTGTGCGATCTTATCCTTCTCAATGACTCCGCGAAGCCCGACTCTGAGAATGCTGTCCGTGGGGATCATCACTTTCATCTCTCCAACAGGCATTTTCATAACGTAATATTTTTTGCGGACCCCGAGAATCTCCTTCTCTTCGATGGATTCTATCACTCCGGCGCCGTGCATGGGGTAAACGACTCTGTCTCCAATACTGAACAAACCATCCGCCTCCTCGCAACCCCCTTAAATAATAGTAACACAGCGCCCTGTTTCTGTCAAATAAGCAATTATAATAACACATCTGCATTTCAATTACAATGACTTTTTTTTGCTTTTTGTGTGTATGTGATGGGGCGGCAATATTGCCGCCCTTTTCCCTGCCCCGCTGCTCTGATATGCCCAACTATCCCTTTTTGCGCACAGATCCATGATTATGCCGCCGGCGGCGGATTATTACCGGTAAAAATATAATATTTTTTTAATAAGAAGGATTTCAAGGTTTGACGGTGAATAATAGATATTTTAATATCATTGTTCTTTGTAGACTGCCTAACCTAAAGATTTCAAACCCAAAAACGATCTTCGTTAAATATTAAGGCGGGAGGGGGGGGTGCTCTGCAAGGGGTATTTCTATATAAAAATGGGTTTGATATTTAGAAGGCCAATCAAAAAAGGAACAAACATAAACAAGGGGGAAACAAGATGAAAGAAAGAAAGAGGAATACTGCCGTCGCGGTCATGGCGGTGCTGGTCAGCCTGGCCATGCTCCTGGCTGTTGGCGGCTGCGCTCCCGAAGGAACCGGCAACGGGGAGGATGACAAAGTGGAAGTGAAGGTTGGCATGGTCGGACCCCTGTCCGGCAGCGCGGCCAACTACGGCACCAACATCCTCCGCGCGGTGGAAATTGCGGTGGAAGAGGCCAATGCATCTGGTGAACTGGGTGATGTTACCCTGAAATTGATCTCGGAAGATACTGAAGGGGACTGGGCCAAGGCTGCAAATGCTTTCATAAAGCTACTCGATGTTGACAAGGTTGATGTAATCGTCGGGGCGGTTTTGAGCTCCGAAACAGAGGCGGGCGGACCCTATGTCAAGGAAGCCAAGGTTCCTGCCATCTCACCTTCATCCACAGCAGCAGGGCTGACCCTTGACAATGACTATCTATTCCGTAACTGCCTCTCCGACGAGGTCCAGGCGGTGCAGCTTTGCGAGTACGCCGTGGAGGAACTTGGCTTGGGTAAGTTTGCTATACTCTATACGAACAACGACTATGGCAATTCATTGAAAGAGGCCTTCGAAGCCAAGGCGGAGGAAATTGCAGAAGTAGTTGCTGTCAAAAGCTTTATGGACAACGACGAAGATTTCAAAGCCCAGCTGACAGCGATCAAACAGGAGAATCCCGATTGTCTCTATATTGGCGGTTACTACACCGAAGCAGCCAAGATCGCCCAGCAGGCCAAGGATCTGGGGCTTGAAGTGCAGCTGCTCGGAGCGGACGGCCTGTGCAACATGTCGTTTCTCGACATCGGGGGGGAAGCCGTAGAGGGAACATTGGCCACTTCAGGATTCTATCCCGATGATCCTATGGAGGCGGTGCAAAACTTTGTAAAGGCCTACAAGGACAAGTACGGCGAGGAGCCGGATATGTTTGCCGCCCAGGGTTATGATGCCGCCTGCATCGTGATCAACGCCATCAAAACAAAGGGAAACACCTCGGAGCAGATCCGCGAAGGTATTGCCGCTACCAGGGATTTCCCGGGGATTACCGGCAAAACCAGCATCGATGAAGAGGGAGACACGATCAAGGATGTTTTGATCCTCAAAGTAGAGGGCGGAAAATTCGTCCGCGTCAGGTAAAAAGTTCGGCGGGGGGCAGGGGACACCTGCCTCCCTCTCAAATTGTTTCAGCAGTAGAGGTGAATCCATGCTAATCCAACAAATGATGAACGGCCTGATCCTGGGCAGTACCTACGCGCTCATTGCCCTGGGCTACACCATGGTTTATGGAATCATTGAACTCATCAATTTCGCCCACGGTGAGATCTACATGTTCGGCGCTTTTGCCGGCCTGATCCTGGTAACGGCTCTGAAGGTGCCGTTTTTTTTGGCTTTTTTCCTGGCCATGGCGCTGGCCGCCATCCTGGGTGTGACCATCGAGTACCTGGCTTACCGCCCCTTGCGGCGCTCCAGCAGGCTGGCGGCGCTCATAAGCGCCATCGGCGCCTCTATTTTCCTCTCCAACCTGGCACGTTTGATCATGGGTACGCAGCCCTATAATTTCCCCAGCCCCTTTGAACCAAAGGTTTACCGGACATCGTTCTTTGTAATCTCACGGGTGGAAATAATTGTTCTGGTATCCTCCCTGCTCCTGATGATCGGCCTGACCTTTATTGTGCAAAAAACAAAGATAGGCAAGGCCATGCGGGCCACGGCCCAGGACAAGGATACAGCCAGCCTCATGGGCATCAATATCAATAGAATAGTGACCATTACCTTTGCCATCGGATCGGCCCTGGGAGCAGCAGCCGGAGTGATGGTGGGAATCTATTTCCGCACCGTTACCCCCACCATGGGGCTGATGCCCGGGTTGAAGGGTTTTGTTGCCGCTGTTCTGGGAGGTATCGGCAACATCCCCGGAGCCATGCTGGGAGGAATTCTTCTGGGTATTGCCGAAGTGATGGGGGCCGGCTATATCTCTTCGCAATACCGTGATGCGGTAGCCTTTGCATTGCTGATTATTGTGCTTCTGTTCAAGCCGGCAGGGCTGCTCGGCCGCCCCGCCCAGGAGAAGGTATAGACTTTGTAAGTACCCAAGAAGGTGAAAATAGCATTGGTTGTACTTGACTATATACAGTCGCTTATTCAAAATTTGGATCTTTTTGTTCAAACATTGATCGGCCCCTATTATATGCAGCTCATTATCATGGTCGGCATAAATACAATCATGGCCACCAGCCTGAATCTCATCCTCGGCTATAACGGCCAGCTCTCCATCGGCCATGCCGCCTTTATGAGCCTGGGAGCCTATGCTTCCGCCCTGGTCACCCTGCACTTCGGCTTCCCCTTTATCCTTTCACTGCTCTGCGGCGGTCTTTTCGCCGCCGTTTTCGGGGTGATCATCGGGCTCCCCACGCTGAAGCTCAAGGGCGACTACCTGGCCATAGCCACGCTCGGTTTTGGCGAAATCGTGCGCATCGTCTGCCTGAACCTGGAGATTACCGGCGGCGCGGTGGGGTTGAGAGCCATTCCCAAGAAGACAACCCTGCTCTGGACAGTGCTGGCTGTGCTGTTTGCCGTATTCGTTTTGAACAGGATCATCAGGTCCCGGATCGGCCGGGCGCTCATTGCCATCCGCGAGGATGAAACTGCGGCCGACTCCATGGGGATCAATTCCACATATTACAAGACCCTTTGCTTCGGTGTGGGAGCTTTCTTCGCCGGTCTGGGCGGGGGACTGCTGGCCCACTATCTGCGCTTCCTCCACCCCAATACCTTCAACTTCATGAAATCAATCGAACATCTCTGCATGGTCGTTCTGGGAGGACTGGGCAACATGTGGGGCGCCTTTATCGGTGCGGCGGTCCTGACAGTTGTTCCGGAATTTTTGCGCTCGGTGGCCGATCTGCGGCTGCTCATTTACGGAGCCATCCTGGTGCTGATGATGCGGGTGAGGCCGCAGGGTATCCTGGGGCAGACGCAGGCCAGGGGCGGACCGGGAGCAAAAGGGTTATTAAGTGGGGTTATTTTAAAATTCAAAAGCGCTCTTGGAAAAGCCCGGAGCGATACATGAAGGAGGAACCGCCTTTGCCGTCGCAATCGATCCTGACTGCAGCGGGTATCTGCCATAATTTCGGCGGGCTGATGGCCCTGCAGGATATTGACTTCCATATCGCCCGGAAGGAGATCGTCGGCCTCATTGGCCCGAATGGAGCGGGCAAAACCACCCTGTTCAATCTCTTTACCGGTCATTATAACCCCACGGGCGGAAATATCTATTTCAACAATGAGAAGATCAACGGGTTGAAACCGTACCAGATCACCCCCAGGGGCATTGCCCGGACCTTCCAAAATATTCGCCTTTTCGGCCAGATGAGCGTGCTGGACAATGTTCTCATCGGTCAGCACTGCCGGACCGGGGCCGGCCTGTTCAGCACAGTTCTTAGAACGCATGCCTTCAAAAAGGAAGAGACCCGGGCCCGTGAAACAGCGCTGATGATGCTCTCCTTTGTCCAGCTGGAAGAAAAGAAAGAGGAGCTGGCCCACAATCTCTCCTACGGAGAACAGCGGCGCCTTGAAATTGCGCGGGCCCTGGCCACGGATCCAGCCCTGCTCCTGCTCGATGAGCCTGCCGCAGGGATGAATCCCCAGGAGAGCATTACCCTGATGGAGCTGGTCAGACAGATTCGGGACAGAATGGGAAAAACCATTCTGCTGATAGAACATGACATGAAAGTGGTCATGGGAATTTCCGAACGGGTTGCAGTCTTGAATTACGGCAAAAAGATTGCCGAGGGTACACCCCATGAGGTGCAGAACAATAAAGAAGTGATCAAGGCTTACCTGGGCGAAAGCGCCTGAGCCTTCCCATGTGAAGGGAGATAAAAAGCTTGCTGAGAATAGAAAACCTCTCTACCGGCTATGGCAATATCCGCGCACTCCATCAGATCAATATCACCGTCAGCGAGGGAGAAATTGTTACACTTATCGGCTCCAATGGTGTGGGGAAAACTACAACCCTTAAAACCATCTCCGGATTGATGAGACCGGAAGAGGGCAGCATCAGCTTTGTTGGTTGCGATATTTCCCGCACCCCGCCGCACAAGATCGTGGAAATGGGCATTTCCCATGTCCCCGAGGGAAGAAATGTTTTCCCCCGCCTCACCGTACGGGAAAATCTGGAGATGGGCGCCTATACCCGCAAAGACAAGGATGCCATCAGGAAAGACTTTGCACAGGTCATGGATACATTTCCGCAGCTGGCCCTGCGGGAGAAACAAAGCGCCGGCACCCTGAGCGGGGGAGAGCAGCAGATGCTGGCCATGGGCCGGGCCCTCATGTCGAAACCGCGCCTGCTGCTGCTGGACGAACCCTCCATGGGCCTGGCTCCCCTTGTTGTTCTGGGTATATTTGAAATAATCACCGAGATCAACCGCCAGGGAACCACCATCCTGCTGGTGGAACAGAACGCCCAGATCGCCCTGCGCACCGCCCACCGCGGCTACGTCATGGAAACAGGGCGCATCGTCCTGAGCGATTCTGCCCGGGCCCTGCTGCAAAACGATCAAGTCCGCAAGGCTTATCTTGGAGAATAACTTCTAGCTTTCAAACCGCAAGGCTGCGGCCGTCAACTATCCCCCCGGCGGCCACGACCGGTATTTTAACGCTCCCGGCAATACGGGGCCGCAAAACCGCGGAGTCAACATCATCGTTCAGCGGATGACCGCCCGCCTCGAACCCGAGGGCGACTACCGCATCATAACCCAGACGTTCGATATTCAAAGCATGGCGTACCGCACCGACCTTGTGCATCATCTTGATGCCGGCCTTCTGGCACATATTCAGGTATTTAACGGCCGGTTTTCCGGACACCTCTATCACCTTTACCCTCTCCCCGGCACATACTCTAAAAAATATCGTCATAAACTTCCTCCGTAAGACGCATTGAAGGAAACAGAGAGATGTTCACACCGAACATGAATTGATTGCCAATGGCGAATATTTGCAGCAACCCTTGGGCGATATATTAACCTGATTTTCACAGGTATGGAACAATTCCTGGGAAATCGCGGGATAAGGGAGTTTTCCCGACATCAAGCCCGGTATCCCTGAAAAGAGGTAAAAACAACACCGGCACTAGAAGTTGACAGGGGCAAAAGAGAAAAAGTATAATCAGGGCAGAAGCCGCTCTATCCTAGAAGAAGGGGTGACCGTCGCATGAAGAATGGAGAAGTTGTTGGTGATTTTCAGGATACGGTGGAAGAGGTTCTGATCCGTCACCGCAGTATCCTGGACTGCCTTTCCAAATTTCACGAATCAACCTCCCGGATCAACCGGGCCATTATCAAGACCGCCACAGACTGCGGCTGCATCTCCATCAATGCAATCAAACAGCAGTACCCTCAAAAAGAGTCGCTCAAGGATTGCGGCAAATATATGAATTCACATATAAAGGGCGAGCTCTGCGATCACTGCAAAGAGGTAATCGCCGAGGAATTCGGGAACCATCTTTTCTACCTGACAGCGCTCTGCAGCCTCCTAAACTTCAACGTGGAAGAGCTGATCGGACTTGAGTACGACCGCATAAACACGCTGGGGCACTTTTTGCTCTCATGAAAGGACGGCTCCAACAGCTTCCCTGATCGTGTCCACGCCCGTCAGTTGAAGCGGGGAAGAAATGTTTTTCTCCCCTTTCAGTGCTTCCAGATTCAGACGGGGCATCATGAAATGCTTGAAACCGAGTTTAACCCCTTCGTTCAATCTTTGCTCGATCCTGCTGACAGGCCGAATCTCGCCTGTTAAACCCATCTCGCCCACGATGAGGATATCGCCGGGCATGCCTTTGCATTTCAGACTGGAAACAAGGCTTATGGCCAGGGCCAGATCAACGGCAGTTTCCATGATGCGGACCCCGCCCACGACATTGACGTATGTATCCAGCCCCACGAAGGAAACCCCCGCGTGTTTTTCCAGAACCGCCATGATCAGGGCCACCCTGTTCAGATCTATCCCCGCAGATGTACGCCTGGGCGAGGGATAGTTGGAGACAGTCACCAGGGATTGGATCTCTACCAGGAGCGGCCTTGTTCCCTCCATGCTCGCTGTAACCACGGCTCCGCCCCGGCTCCCGCCGCGCTGAGCCAGGAAAAATTGTGAAGGGTTGGCCACCTCCGCCAGGCCCCTGTCTTCCATCAAAAAGACCCCGATTTCATTCGTTGACCCGAACCGGTTCTTCACAGCCCTCAGTATCCTGAAACTGTGATAGCGGTCGCCCTCCAGGTACAGAACACAGTCAACCATATGCTCCAGCAGGCGGGGCCCGGCCATGATCCCCTCCTTTGTAACATGGCCGATAAGAAAAACAATCACGTTCCGCTCCTTGGCCAGACGAACAAGGGCTGCTGTAACCTCGCGCAGCTGATTAATACTTCCCGGGGCCCCCTCCTGTTCCTCTTTGTAGAAGGATTGCACCGAGTCAACAACAAGCACCCGCGGTTCCATGGAGATAACGGCATCTTCGATCTCATCGAAGCGGGTGGTAGAGAGGATGAGGGCCTGCCCTTCCGTTTCCAGGCGCTGCGCGCGCAGTTTGATCTGTTGAAGCGACTCCTCGCCGCCGGCATAGAGCACCGCCCTCGAAACAGCCAGCTTATCGGCTGCCTGCAGCAGCAACGTTGATTTGCCGATGCCGGGATCGCCTCCCAGCAGAACAACGGAGCCGGGTACGGCGCCTCCGCCGAGGACCCGGTCAAATTCACCAATGCCCGTGGCCAGACGCTCTTCCGCCGCCACCGGGATTTCCCGCAGGGAAAGGGGCTTCGCTGCACCCGGAGCCGGGCTGCGACTGCTCGCGCCCGCCTTCACTTCCTGAAAGGTGTTCCAGCTGCTGCAGACAGGGCACCGGCCCAGCCATTTATATGCCTCGTACCCGCATTCTCCGCAGCAAAAGACGGTTTTCTTTTTGATTGTCGCCGCCCCCTTTCAATGGACTGGCATTCCTTCCGGGAATATATTATCCGGCAAGGGAGCGCAGCGCTTCCAGGTTCTTGCGATCCCAGTCGCTGCCCATCTCCGGCGTTTCAAGAATGGCGGGCATTGCCCCGGGCCAGGGATGCCGCAGCAGCTCGCGAAAGCCGTCAAGCCCCATCTGCCCATGCCCGATATGTTCGTGACGATCTACGCGAGAGCCGCGGGCCACCCTGGCATCATTGATATGAAGCGCACAAAGCTGCTCCAGACCCATGAGCCGCTCAAATTGCTCCAGCAGCTCTCTAACGCCATCGGCAGTGCCGAAATCGTAACCTGCGGCCCAGCCGTGCGCGGTATCTAAACAGATGCCCAGAGTGCCTGCAGGGAAAGCCCCGAGCAACCGGGACAGCTCTTCAAAGGTGGAGCCCAGCGCAGTGCCGCTGCCTGCAGTATTCTCCAGCAGCAATTTAACTTCCTGCGGCCACCCCGGGAGGCAATCGGATATGGTTTCAATAACCTGTTCCAGCCCCTGTGCCACGCCCGCCCCGCCGTGGTTGCCCGGATGCAGTACCACAAAAGGCGACCCGTAGAGGGAGGCCCGCTGCATGGTCTCGTTCAGCAAATGAACCGATTTTTCGTGAAAATCCGGAGACAGCGTGGCCAGGTTAACCAGGTACGCACAGTGAATCACCAGCGGAAAAATGGATTGCTCCCGGGCCAGCGCCGCCCTTTTTTCCAGTTCAGGTATCCTCGCCGGGGCCATCTTCCAACCTGTAGGATTGCCGGCAAAGAGCTGGATCGTTTCGCATCCATATTCCTTTACCCGCATCAAGTTGGCGGCAAAGCCCCCCTTGAGAGGCATGTGAATTCCCAAACGCACTCCTTTACCTCCTGTTGCATTCATTTTACCCTTGCAGCGCCGATCAGCTCGCTGTAATGGCCTATGGAATTTTCGTCAAGGTAGCGCGCCAGACCCAGGTTTATCTCCCGGGCAATGTAGGGGTTGACAAAGTTGGCGGTACCCACGGACAGGGCGGCGGCGCCGGCAAGAATAAATTGAAGCGCGTCTTCAGCAGAGGAAATCCCGCCCGAGCCGATGAGCGGAATGGATACCGCTCCGGCCGCTTCCCAAACCGCGCGGAGAGCAACGGGGCGGATGGCCGGTCCGGAGAGGCCGCCGGTGACATTGCCCAGTACAGGGCGGCGGCTCTGTATATCGATGACCATGCCTTTTAGCGTATTGATCAATGTGAGGGCATCGGCCCCGCCCTTCTCTGCAGCCCGGGCAACGGCCCCGATATCCCCCGCTTCCAGTGAGAGTTTGACGATCATGGTCCCCCGGTATGCCCGCCGCACCAGGGAAACAAGCTCCTTCACGACGGCGGGGTCGCGGCCGAAGCTGATCCCGCCGCGACGTACATTGGGACAGGAGACATTCACCTCCACGGCAGCGATTTCGCCAACACCGTCAAGGGCGGCAGCCAGGTCCCGATATTCCTCCATGCTTTCCCCGGCAATGTTCATGATCACCGGGCAGCCCAGTTCTTTCAAATGCGGCCGGATCTCCTGCAAAAAATAGGCGATGCCGGGGTTTTGCAGCCCTATGGCATTGAGCATTCCTGAGGGGGTTTCCGCCAGACGGGGCGGGGGATTGCCCGCTCGCGGCTCCATGGTGGTGCCTTTTAACGCAATCGCGCCCCAGCTGCAGGGGTCAACCCANNTCGCGGCAGACCCGGCGGTATTCTATGCCTCCACCGGCATAAACCGGCAGAACACAGCCCAGGCAGGCGCCAACGCCGCAAGCCATGCGCGATTCCAGGGACAGGTGAACCGGAATTCCGGCGGATCGGGCCAGTTCCACCACCGGGGGCAGCATGGGCGCGGGGCCGCAGGCATGAATCCGGGCAGGTTTCCGGATCAGGGCAAGCCTCTTCTCCAGCAGTGCGGTAACCGTTCCGGGCCCGCCACGGGAGCCGTCCTCGGTGACCAGAAGCGGCTTGATACTGTGAGCCAGAAAGTAGTCGTCCGGCGGCAGGAGGGAACCCCTCCTGCCCCCCAGTAAAAGTTCGAACGGAAGACCCGCTCTCTGCCGCTGCACTGCGGCAAAAAAAAGGGGGGCCATCCCGATGCCGCCACCGACAAGGAATGCGGGATGCCTCTCTTCAAGGAAGGGGAAACCCCGCCCCAGGGGGCCGAGAAGATCCAGTTCCTCACCGGCCTTGCCCAGGGCCGCAAGGGCGGTGCCGCGGCCGGCTTTCCGGATCAACAGACGAATCCGACCTGCGGCCGGATCGGCAAAATGTATGCTCACCGGCCGCCGCAGCAGTGGATCCGTGGTGCCGCCAATCCGCAGCTGGACAAATTGCCCTGGCGCGGAGCGCGCCAGCACGGGCGATTCGAGTTCAAAGAGATGCCAGCCCGGGACAATTTCCCTATTTTCCAGTACAGGACAGCGGTGAAGCAGTTCAGTCCGTTTTTCCATGGAGAACACCCTGTTCCATTGTAATCTTTCCGCCGACAATGGTCATCACAGGACAGCCGCGGTAGGGACGATGGGCAAAAGGGGTATGGCGAGCCCGTGAATGAAAGGCCTTCGGATCAATTATTCCCCTTGCCTCAAGATCGATCACCGTTATGTCTGCCGGCGCCCCGGGCCGCAGGGTTCCGCCCTGAAGCCCCAGCAATTCCGCCGGGCGGCAGGAGTATGCCCGCACCAGATCGGACAGCTTCAGCTTGCCCGTGCCGACCAACCCGGTTAACAGCATGGGCAGTGCGGTTTCCAGGCCTGCTATGCCGCTGGGCGCCCTTTCAAGTCCCGCCGCCTTTTCAGCGGCAGTGTGAGGAGCATGATCCGTGACAATAATGTCGATGAGGCCTCTGCGCAGCGCCTCCAGCAGGACCCGGCAGTCCTCCGCTGTCCGCAGGGGAGGGTTCACCTTGGCCAGGGCCCCGCTGCTTTGAATTTCGTTGTCGGTCAACAGAAGGTGGTGGGGGGTTACCTCCGCGGTGATCTGAAGGCCTTGCTTTTTGGCCCAATCCAGCAGCTCCACCGATCCGGCAGTGCTGAGATGAGCCAGGTGCAGAGGCGCACCCGCAGTCCCGGCCAGGATAATATCACGGGCCACACCCAGGATCTCGGCTGCGGCGGGGATACCCGGCAGCCCCAATTTTTTGCTGACAGCGCCTTCATGAAGCAACCCCCCCGCAGCCAGGGATAGATCCTCGCTGTGAGCTATAACCAGGACGCCGGGAAGGGAGGCCAGGGATTTCAGGATCTGCAGAAAAAGCCGGCTGTCGGCAACAGGGGATCCGTCATCACTGAAAGCACGCACTCCCGCTTCGTAAAGCAGGCGAAAGTCAGCAGGTTCCAGGCCGCGCCTCCCCCGAGTCAGCGTCCCCACCGGATAAACCCGGCTGTACCCCGCCCCCTCGGCCTTCTCTTCTATAAAACGGACCACCGCCGGTGAATCCACAGGCGGCTCCGTATTGGGCATGGCCGCCACGCCGGTGATGCCCCCGGCAGCTGCCGCAGCCGCGCCGCAGGCAACGGTCTCTTTTTCTTCAAAACCCGGCTCGCGCAGGTGCACATGCATATCAATAAAGCCGGGGGTCACTATCCTTCCGGCCAGATCGATAATCCGGGCATCTTCCACCGCAATATGCGGCGCAATTGCCGCCACCCGGCCTTCCTGGATGAGCAGATCACCCCGCTCATCCAGTGACTGACTCGGGTCCAGCACCCATCCGCCTTTTAAACAGATCCGCACAGCTATACACCCCAGTGATCAAACAAGACCCAAAAATGAAGAAGACTCCCTGCGGGCGAATAACGCCCATTCAATAAAGGGGCCTCCTGCTCTGCCGCTTGGTTCCCAGATGATCAACAGACTGTTTCGGAAATGCGGCCAGGGATGACCACACCGTCTCGCCGGCCATACACTGTTCTTTGCGCCCGCCGGCAATCACCCGCCTGCGCCTGTTTCCCGGCAGCGCAGGCACCGCCTCCAGGCCATGTGCCGCAGCCGCCTGCTAATCCTCATGTTCACGATGCGCCAGGAAAGCGAGCATGTTCCGGTAGGCCTTCTGATCGATCTTCAGAAGCTCATTGATCTGTCTGTACTTTCTTCCCACACTGCTTGACGAAACTCCGTAGGCCCGGGCCAGTTCTTTCTGGGTCAGGTTTAAAAAATGAAAACGGGCCAGACAGTATTCCAGACCGGCAGCCCAGGTCTCGGGTTTCACGATTCGAGGCATATCAGGGTAAGCTTCATTTATAAAATCAAGCCATATTGCACGGGCATCCTGAAAAAACTCCTCCCCGTAATGGGCCGAACGACGCATGCGGGCAAAGGTGCAGCTTAAAACCTCCGACCATTCATCGCGCCACAGGGGCGACGATTCCGGGCATGCACTCGCCAGATCTTCCTCCACAACCCGCCCCCCGGAGAATATGAGTACGCTCTCCCCGGGACATATCTTTTTTAGCTCCAGCAGCGCCAGCCTGCGGAGCCGCTCCTTTACCCAGGGGTTTACAATGTAGTCCCTTAAAAGAACAGCGCCGGCCTCGCTTTTCACCACACCGCAGAGGCGGATAATGCTCTCCTTCAAACCGTCACCGCCCTGATAAAGCCCCCGCTGCAGCAAATGTGTAAATGTCCGGTCCGCGAATTTTTCAGGCAGGGCCCTTTCATCCAAAGATGAAAGCCATCGTTCCAGGGCTTCGTTTTCCTGCCCGGTGAATGCCCCGGAATCGCTGTCCATCTCCTCCTCGGGATCTTCTTCCTCCATGGCCTGCAAAAGATCGTAGGCTTCGCCGGCCATTTCCCCTTCGGGATCAATATGCAGGTATTTTTTCAGGTAGCGCCGGGCCCTGGCCATATCATCCATCAGGCCGTAATTCAGCGCCATCAGAAAATAGCATTCTGTCAGCTCGGGATCGAGATTGCTGACCAGGTGCTTGAATATGCGGTTGGCCTCCTGCAGGCGGCTGCTTTTGCTGAGAAGACAGGCCAGGTGGTAGTGGCTCTCCACATTGTCCGGCTCGATCTCGACCGCTTTCTTCAAAAAAAGAAGGGCCTTGGAAAGCTTGTTTTTCCGGTGGTAGTAGCTCCCTTTTTGATAGTAATAGCCGATCTCCTGTTCAAGGGGAATCACCTTTTTCGATAGATCCTTTGTCTTCAGCAGCCCTCTGGGGCGATCCGCACGGCCCACCCTCTCATCACCTCGCCTGCACAGCCGGAAAGTTAGTAGATATTTCTCCAGCAGGCAAGGAATATCCTGCCTCATCCATCTTATAAAAATACAAGTGCAAGCGAAGGGCCTTTTTCAATCATCCTCCGGTGTCTTTAGATAGATGCTCCGCTCGAGGTAGCGATCCCATTCCGTCCAGTCCCCCTCGCCGGAGGGACGCCTCTCCATCAGCCTGATAAACTGATTCAACCGGGCGCTGACCAGGTCGGCATGAAACAGCGCAAAGGCATGAATGGTCTTCGGGATTTCTGGCGAGCCCCATTCACGCATCCCGTGATGCGTAAGAATCATGTGCTCCAGCTCCAGCTTCAACTGTGCCGGAAAGGAGGGCATCTGGCTGATCTTTCGGTCAAACATCTCTTTGCCGATGCTGATATGGCCCACCAGCTTCCCCCGGTCGGAAAATTCAAAGCTCAGGCTGGCCGGATCATATTCCTCTATCTTTCCCACATCATGCAGTATCGCTCCTGTAAGCAGCAGATCGAGGCGAAGGTGATCGGGATAAAGCGACACCATATGGCGGCAGATCTCGATTACCTCCAGGGTGTGTTCGAGCAGGCCGCCGGCATAGTTATGGTGAATGGTCCGCGCCGCCGGGGCAAAAGCAAACCGGCGGGTAAACTCCTTGTCATTGAAAAAAGAAAGAAGCAGCAGCTTGAGATGGGGGCTTTCAATATCCTCGCTGATTACCTCTTTCAGCTCCTGAAGCATCTCGCGGGGATCCCTCGGGGAGGCAGGCTGGAAAAAAGAGCGGTTTACTTTTTCCGGATCCAGCTTGCGCAGATCACCGATCACGATCTGGGGCCCGTGGTATTCGCCGACCTCTCCCCGGATAAAAACAACATCTCCCTTGTGCGGCAGCTCTTCCAGCCTTGTCGTATCCCAAAGGATTGCCCTGATGCTGCCGCTCACATCTCCCAGGGTCATTTTTAAGAAGAACTCTCCAGCCCGGTGAGGGGCGGTAAAATTCCCCCGGCTGCATTCCAGTACAACCGCCTGAGTTTCAACCTCGTCTCCAACCTGAAGATTGCGGACCAACTGTTTTTTCATACTTTTCCCCTGTCTAGATCAAGTTTCATCTATTAATTTAACACATTTCGCTGTTTTAGAAAAGGAACATAAAATTGCGGTTCCAAAGTTCTGTTTACACCGGAGGCCGGCGCAAGCCTGAACGGGCTTTGCACCATCCGGTACACGGGATGGGACAACGGGGTCTCCCCTCGTTGTCCCACAATTTTCTGCTGCTGCCGATACCGGTCCGGCTAGCTGTAGCTGTAAAAACCGCGGCCCGTCTTCCGGCCGTAGTGCCCCGCCCGGACCAGCTTGCGAAGAAGCGGACAGGGGCGGTATTTTGAGTCGCCCGTCTCGCTGTGGAGCGTCTCCATCACCATCAGAAGCACATCCAGACCCACCAGATCGGCCAGGGCCAGCGGGCCGATGGGGTGGTTTGCTCCCAGCATCATCCCGCGGTCGATATCCTCGGCCCCGGCCACCCCCTCCATCAGCACAAAAGCAGCCTCATTGATCATGGGCACAAGGATCCGGTTTACCGCAAACAGGGGCGCTTCGTTGACCGCGATGGGCTCCTTGCCCAAGCGCCTGGACAGCTCCATGGTCAGATCAAAGGTTTCATCGCTTGTATCGAAACCGCGGATTACCTCCACCAGCTTCATCACCGGGACAGGATTGAAAAAATGCATTCCCACCACTTTTTGCGGACGCTCCGTGGCCGAGGCCATTTCGGTTATGCTCAGGCCGGAAGTGTTCGAAGCCAGCACCGTCTCCTTCTTGCAGATGCGGTCCAGCTCCGCGTACAGCTCTTTTTTCAGGGCCATGTTCTCGATAACCGCTTCAATGATAAAATCAGCCCCGCTTAAATCCTCCAGCCGGGTGGTGCCGCCGATTCTGCTGCGAACCGCATCGGCATCATCCTTGCTCCTCTTGCCCTTTTCAACTGCCCGGGCCAGGTTCTTTTCCACCGCCGCCAGGCCGCGCTGGACAAACTGCTCCTCGATATCGCGCATGACCACGGCAAAACCCGCCTCAGCGGAAACCTGGGCAATGCCGCTGCCCATGGTTCCGGCACCGATCACTCCGATAGTCTTTATCTCCACAAGATACACCCCCTGACATTTTATGATCCTGTATGGATCATTTTCCCTTGAAAACTGGAGGCCGTTTTTCCAAAAAGGCGGCGGCACCCTCCTTCTGATCCTCGGTGTCGCAGAGTCTGCCGAAAAGCTGCGCTTCGATCTTGTAGCCCTCGCTTACCGGTTCCCCCAGACCGCGGTTCACCGCCTCTTTGGCCAGGCGGACCGCCACGGGACCCCTCTTCAAGATTTTTCCGGCAATTTTAAGAGCGGCCGGCAGCGCCTCACCCGGGGGCACCAGATGATCGGCCAGGCCGATACGGTAAGCTTCCGCCCCGTCGATCATATCGCCGGTAAAGATCATCTCTTTCGCTTTTCCCGGAGCAATCGTCCTGGGCAGCCTCTGGGTGCCGCCATAGCCCGGGAAAATTGCCAGGGTAACCTCGGGAAGGCCCACACGGGCGCCCTCTGACAGCACCCTGATATCACAGGCCAGCGCCAGCTCCAGGCCGCCTCCCAGGGCAAAGCCGTCCACTGCGGCAATCACCGGGGCGGGCAGATCTTCAATTTTTTGAAATATCAGTTGCCCTCTCCGGCTAAGCTGCTCGCCATTTGCGCTGGAAAGTGTGGTAAATTCACCGATGTCTGCACCGGCCACAAAAGCTTTTTCCCCTGCCCCGGTAAGCACAACCGCCCTGACGGATTCATCTGCGGCCAGATCATCAAATGCTTTTTCAAGCGCCTCCATGACCCTGCTGTTCAGGGCATTCACCGGCGGATGGTTGATCGTGACCGTTGCCAGGCCCTCTTCTTTCACCACTCCTACAAGATCACTCATCTGATTAGCCTCCTTTAAACAATTTTGAAATGCATCAGGATCTTTTCAGGATCAGGGCCATGCCCATTCCACCGCCAACGCAGAGCGATGCCAGGCCCAGCTCCAGATCGCGCCGGGCCATCTCGTGCAGCAATGTGACCACGATCCGTGCGCCGGTGCAGCCCACCGGGTGGCCCAGGGCAATCCCGCTTCCGTTCACATTGACAATCTCGCGGTTCAACTCCAGCAGCTGTTCGCAGGCCAGGTACTGGGCGGCAAAGGCTTCATTAAGCTCGATCAACTCCATCTGATCCAGGGTCAGCCCCGATTTTTGCAGCACCTTGCGTATGGCCGGGACAGGCCCGTACCCCATCAAATCCGGCTCGACGCCGGCCCAGGCATAAGCGACGATCCGGCCCATCGGTTTCAAACCGAGCTCCTCCGCCCGCCGGGCCGTCATCAGGACCACCGCCGCCGCCCCGTCATTCAGTCCCGAGGAGTTGCCGGCAGTTACCGTACCGTCAGGGCGGAAGGCCGGCCGCAGCGCAGCCAGGGATTCCAGGGAAATGTCCCTGCGGGGATGCTCATCCGTATCCACAACAAGATCACCTTTCCGCCCTTTCACCGTTACCGGAACGATCTCTTCCTTGAAACGGCCTTCATCGATGGCGGCCACAGCATTGACGTGGCTGCGATAAGCAATTTCATCCTGCGCTTCACGGGTGATGCCATATTTGTCGGCCAGCCTCTCCGCCGTCTCACCCATCATGATCTTATGCACCGGATCCATCAACATTTCCCACAGCGAATCTGTAAATTCCCCGTGTTGGAGCCGCTGCCCCCAGCGGGCTCCTTTGACATGATAAGGCGCCGTGCTCATGGACTCTACACCCCCGGCGACGACAATATCCGTATCACCGAAGATAATTTCCTGGTAACCCGAGACAATAGCCTGCATGGCCGAGGCGCACTGCCTTTGAATGGTAAAGCCTGTTGTCTCCACGGGCATCCCCGTTGTCAGAGCGATGCACCGGGCAATGTTGGGCTCATCGGTATATTGATTGCAATTTCCGAAGATAACCTCATCGATCTGCTCCGGGGCGAGTTTTGCCTTGCGGACGACCTCTTCCACCACCGCCCGCCCGAGATTCAATGAAGAAACTGTTCTAAAGCTGCCCCCAAAATCGCCGGTGGGGGTCCGCTGTGCAGCGACAATAACAACATCCTCTTTCAGCATGAGGACCTCCTTTCGATTAAAAAAATAACAGGCAGGGGACGCCTGTTATTAATTGATCCGATTAATCTACAAAGGGTAGACCAATACCTTCAGTTTTTAGAGCGAGCTTGCTATTTATAGACTACAACTCAACTGGTCCCTTTTTCTATAGCTTCGGGCGGGGGTAGAGACCGGCCCGCTCGACAATTTCAGGCACAACTTCTTCCCAGGCTATGGCCATCACATGCACACCGGCCACGCCCTCGATCTCTTTTAGCTGCTGGATCGTCTCGATGGCGATCTTGAGACCTTCCTCTTTCTTCTTTTCCGCTCCCTTCAACCTCTCGATGAGTTCATCCGGAACGGTAATTCCGGAAACGAAGTTCTTCATGTACCTGGCCGCTCCGAGCGATTTGATGGGGGTTACACCGCCGAGGATGGCCACCTTCTTGTGCAGGCCACGCTCGCGAACCAGCTCCATCCAGCGCTTGAAACGTTCGAGATCAAAGATGCACTGGGTCTGAATAAAACTCGCACCGGCGGCGATCTTCTTCTCCAGCCTGTCCACGCGGTATTCAAAGGGATCGGCAAAGGGGTTGGCCACTGCGCCCAGGTAGACCGAAAGCGGCGCCTCCAGCTCGTCTCCGCCGATAAACTTGCCCTCGTCCCTGATGTCTTTGAAAGCCTTCAGCAACTGCATGGAGTCAATATCATAAACCCCTTTGGAGCCCTGCTCGTTGCCGAATTTTTGATGGTCTCCGGAGAGACAGAGCACATTTTTTACGCCCAGGGCCACCGCGCCCAGAAGATCGCCCTGCAGGGCAATGCGGTTGCGGTCGCGCACGGTCATCTGCACCACCGGTTCCAGCCCCATCTGGAGCAGGATCCCGGCCACACCAATGCTGGAGGTGCGCACAATAGCGGTCTGGTTGTCAGTGATGTTGAAAGCGTCCACGTAGTTGCGCAGCGCCTCACCGTGTTCCTTGAGCAAGGTGAGGTCCGCGCTTTTCGGCGGTCCCAACTCTCCTGTAACCGCGAATTGCCCACTGCTGATTACTTTTTCAAGATTACTTCCCGCTATCAAGTCTGACATCCTCCCTTACTATAGTTCTTGGACCTCCATGGTGAGAGGAAGACCAGTCTTTTGGCGGCTGAATCTCTTCCAGCACATTCAACCGGCCCAGCTTGGCCAGCCGGTCGTGAATCAGGTGCCAGGCGCAGTCGACATCCTTGCTGATCTCGCACTTGCCTTCGGCAGAGCCGCCGCAGGGACCGTTCAGCAGGCTCTTGGCGCAACGGGTGATGGGGCAAATCCCCTGGGTCAGGTGCAGAACACAGTCGCCGCAACCGAGACAGCGCTCAACCCAGACACCCTGCTCCAGTGGATAACCCATCGATTTGGTGTTCAGTCCGGGCAGCACGATGAGTTCGGGCATACGCTCCACCAGAGTTTGCACCCCCACACCGCAAGCCAGCGAGAGAATTGCATCAAAACCTTTCAAACGCTCCGCTACCTGATCGATCATTTCAAACTCGCACTGGCGCTCGATGGTAAAAGCTTCTACACTAACTTCCTTTTTCTCTTTTTTACGGTGCATGGAGATGGCAGCGGCCAGCTCTTCCGCCTCTTTCTGCCCCCCGGCCATGCATACGGTGACGCAGGTGCCGCAGCCCAGGACGGCAATCCGCCGGTACGGTTCCAGCATCCCGAAGATCTCCTCCAGGGGTTTCCTTTCCGCGGTAATCATAGTTTGGCTCACCTTCCCTTCTTTTGCTACTTCTGCTGTTCTTGTATGTCCAGGGTTGTACCAGTGCCGCTTCTGATCAGGCTGAAAGAAGCCGCATCGGGCAGCTTCTTTCAGCCTGGCTGTGTTCTTCTAGGCCTGCTTGAATACGTCAACGTAAGAGTCGCAATAGATATCAATATTCAGAAGGATCCGCGCTGTGGCCACCGCGGCCATCAGCTCATCATCACAGGCGTCGGCAATAGCAGCATCAAGCCCGTTGGCCATGGCCATGACCGCAAAGATGCGGTTGACCAGTTCACGATCCCTGGTCCCCTGGGAGGCGTTGCTCAAACCGACCACCGTCTTCGGAGGAGGATCGGAGATGAGCTTGACCTGGCGCAGTGTCTCCAGCACTTCCGGACCGTGATCCTGGGCCACATTGCAGGGAAGGACCAGGGGATCAATGTAGAGGTTCTCGATGGGAACGCCATAGGCATCTCCCGTAGCCACCAGCTCCATGGCCAGGGCAACCCGGCTCTCTGAATCCTTGGGAATGCCTTCTGCGCTCATGGCCAGGCAGATCACCTCGGAACCGTACTCGGCAGCCAATGTAAAAACCCGCTCCATCTTGGCCGCCTCCGCGGGAACGGAGTTGATCATGGCCGGACGCTTGCAGAGTTTAAGCCCCGCTTCAATGGCATCATAATTTGTCGAATCAAGACAAAGGGGAAGATCACTGGCCTCCTGAGTAACTTCCACCAGCCACTTCATCGCCTCCAGCGGCTCGGCAGAGCTGGGGCCGACGTTGATATCGAGGTAGCGGGCTCCATTCTGCTCCTGTTTTTTCGCCCACTCCTGTATGACAGAACCATCCCTCTCCCGGATAGCCCTGGCGATATCCTGAAACATGCCGTTAATGCGCTCGCCAATAATAATCATCAGGCCAACCTCCTATCATTATAGATTAAACAGCTAGTAGCTGTTATCCTGCATTAACTCCTTCATATTTTGCTTGATCAGCGCCGCTGCGCGCGGGTGTCGCATCACCAGAATATTCATACCCGCCTGCAGGAACGCCATCGCTGTCGTAGCTTCCCAGAGAATGGCTCGCTCTTCCCGCTCGCCCCAGCCGGGAGCATCCTCCACAGGGGTATTCGCCTCCTTGGCCCGCCAGACTTCAAAGCCCACATTGCCGATCATGGGCATGGCCAGCATCCTGTCGCCCTGCAGGGCGCCGTTGCGGGCCCGCTCCATGATGGAGTAGGTGTATTCAATCCCGTACCCCAGAGCGGCGATGGTGGGATCAATGATGATCCGGCCGTTCATGACCATGCTCATCTCGGCGATCAGGATATTCAACTGCTTGCAGATATTGATATCGATGGGGGACTGCGCGATCACATTGTGCTGGTAGGCCATGCAGGCGCTGGTAATGGCCTTGTAGTTTTCCACCTCGGCAACGCCCAGCAGCAAGTTCTCGCCGGCGGCCGCCTCGGCCACAACGGGGTAAATAAGGTTGTCCTTCTCCGGTTTGCCGCAGCCGACCACGATAAGGGGTACCCCCACCGCCCCCAGGACTTTCTTGACGACGGCGGCGCAGTCCTCGGGAGAACTGTCTTTCAGATCGGGATCGGCGCTTTGCAGCCGGATCTGGATCATATCGGCGCCGTACTCATCAACGCACTTTTGGGCCCAGGCCGCCGTATCCTCGAAAACATCCTCGTAGTACTGCCCAAAGCAAGGGTGCCATCCCGGGGACATGTCGGAGATCTCCATGGCCACAATGGGATGGTTGGGCATTTCACCCTCGTAATGCAAAAAAGGCAGAGTCGATTCGCCGCCCACGGTAATGGTATGGCTCCGGCTTCCGCCCTCTTCCTTGGTTGCTCCCAGGACGACTTCGCCAACCTTGCTTCTGTACTTTTCTCTTTGAATCTCTACAGCCATCTTAACGCTCCTCTCTATAGAATTCAGGAGTCAATTGCTTTCCTAGGCAAATTTCTCTTTGGCAAACTTGGGGATACCGGCGGCCTCCCGCGGGCCCACCATCACTTTCCAGCCGCCAGATTCCTCCTCCAGGGTCCCCTGTAAAACGGCAACATGGCCGGGAATAACGATATTCCTGTGATTGACCTTTTCCTCCAGACCCGCTTCCTTCATCGCCTTGGCGATGATCTCACCGCTGTACTTGTTGTCGGCATAAGCGGTCAGCACCGAGATGCCACCTGTATCCACGGAAAGGATGTAGCTGGGGATGCGGGAGTTCTCCACCTCGCCCTCAACAATGAAGTAGGTCAGGGAGAAGTTGGTGGTACAGTAAACCGGAGAATTCTCATCAACAGCACCGACCTCGTAAAGGCCCGGCTCCACGGCAATCGGTTTCTGCGGATCGGTGTACAGGTTCTGGCGCCAGGACAGGAGTGGCAGCAGATGCTCTTTTTTCGCCGTCTTCACAACTACGATGGAAGCATATTTGCTCAGATAGACCCCGGCCTGAACTATTTCTTCGAGAGGATCTTCCTTGGCGGTAAAAGCAATGGCAGGGTAGCCGAAGGAGCGGAATTTCCTGATGGCTCCGCGGCGAAACTGGGTCAGATCGGCCAGAACCTTGCTGGTGTCGCGAGCCCCGCTGTCAAGAACAAGCTCCTTGTAGCCGAGCGCAACGATCTTGTCCACCAGCTCCGCTGTTTCTTCCAGGCTTTTTCCGCGCACAGCCAGGGGACATTCTTTGGCCTTGGCCAGTTCGACCATCTTCTCGTAATTATCCGCCGTTGCGGCATAGAGCAGCGGCTTGCGAGCGGCAACAGCGCCTGCCGCCTCTTCCAGCAGCGCCGGATCTTCGCAGATCAGGATCATCGCCTTTTCTGTTTTTCCGGCCACCGCCTCCACTGCCGCCTTGAATTTGGCACCATCCCCGGAATCGCATTTGACCGCCACCATATCGGTAACATAGTGCAGCCCCACGCGATCGAATTCCAGTTCATCAAAAGCAGCCGCTTCCGCTGCCGCATCCCCCGTATCGCTGATCAACACCGCCACACCGGTGGGGTGGAAGAAACGCTTATCATGCCGGAAAAGCTCTGTTTCGTCTCCCAGCTCAACCACATGATCCCCCGTGCCGACCTTGACCAACTTGATGGGCGGCGCAGAGGCGGACTCCAGGGCAGCCTTGCCTTCCTCGGTGACATAGGGACAGGCATCCAACGAGGCCTTGCCGCTGGCCAGGGCCATGGCAAATGCCAGACAGGTGGGAAAACCGCATTCCTTACAATTGGTCTTCGGCAGATGCTTAAAAATTTCCAATCCGGTTAAGCCCATTCTTTCGTCTCCTTTCTAAAAAGAATGCTATGAAGGTGAAGCCCCGGTTTCATTGTCTCCTCCACCGGAGCCTTTCCTGCAATAACCTCCTACATCAACGGATCCATCGCCAGGGCCGGATGCCCCTTCTCTTCCAGGAAGGGGAGAATCTCCTCGGCAGTGGTGCCGACAGTTTCATCGGCAATTTTATCGACGAAATCCGCTCCCAGGCCGTCTTCCTCGGCCCGCTCCCGTAGCGCATCACCCAGATATTCTTTCAGCTCCTTGGGCATCCAGACCAGGCGCCCCAGGCCCCCGTCAGCGCGGATAAACTTGCGGCTGAGCACGTAGGTGCGGCCGTGCCCCATGAAACCGGGCGTCTGGATCCCCCCGCCCACGGTACCGGCGAGGGTGGAGAAGGTCATCCCGCAGGGAGTTTCGCCGCCGTGCTCGCGGGTGGTGATCATCACCCCGTTGGCCTCGGGCATGATGGCCATGATGCACTCAAAACAGCCGCACGAGGTCATGGGCCGGTCAATGAAGCTGTAGATGGAGCATTCCTCGATGGTGCGGTTAGTGTTCAGGTAGACATATTCATTGATCGATTCCCAGATGCCGTTATGTTCGTCCAGCAGCCCCTCCTTGGCAATGGGGCGGCAGGGGCCGGTGGGGTCGATCTCGAAGGTGGCCTTGGAGTCAAGCCAGCTTACTGCGCCGCAGAGCCCCAGCCTCTCGGGGGTAACAACACAGCAGTGGTTCGGAGCAAAGGACTGGCAGAGCAGGCAGGAGTAGAAGACATCCACTGCCTCATCGGTCAGCCCCTTCAGCCGCTCATCGCGGGCGGCGTAGAACTCGCGGGCCCGGGCCAGCTGTTCATTCACTTTTTCTTCATCTGTATAGAGGGTCACCTGGACCCGGTCGACAATGGAGGGAAACTCATCTTTCAGCTTGGCCACAAGGAGTTCCCCAAAATGATGGATCTTGAAGCCTTTATCCGCGGCAGCCTTGCCGATACGCATCCATACAGTATCGCGCTGGGCCATGTGCCAGATGCCCTCACCGTAGTTGATGATATCGTGGAACCGCCGCTCCAGGACCCCCTCGAAGTCGCTCTGCATCTTCCGTCCAAAGACCTTGGCCACGATCCCCAGCGGCAGGTGCCCTCCTACCTCGACGCTGTCGATCTCGGGACCGATCACCTCGATCTTGCCATCCTCGATCTCATCCTCGCCCACCATGTTCACCAGCTCGAAGCAGGGGGTCCGGCCGCCGCCGAACTCAATGCGCATATCGCCCTTGCGGATGACCTCGCCCTCGAAAGCCGGACCGACAGTGATGGGCACAGGGATATCAACGATCTTCAGCTTGATCCCGCGGATCTCCATGGCCACCTGAACTATATTGTCATAGTTGGGGTTGGAGACATACCAGTTCTTGATCTGCTCATCTTCGGGCAGCTCGTGATCCAGGATCACCGGGAAGCCGAGGAAGATGGCCGCAAACTGGGCCGCCACCTGCACTTCATCAGACCGGCCGAGCTGCAGCACAAAGGCACGCACCCGACGGCGCTGATAATCGCGCGTATCCTGCCGCTTGCCGGGCGGGATCCCGCCAAAAGCCATGCCGGCCCGGAGAGCATAGTTGACGGCATGGATAACCTGGGTAAAGTTACCGGTGGGAAAGGCAATAAAATCGATGCCCAGCTTCATCCCGGCTTCGATAGCCTGCTCGACCACCTCATAAGCCAGGAAGATCATGAAGCCCATACCCTGCAGCTTCGTGATCATTTCACCCAGGGCTTCGCTGGACTTCGCTTTACCCACGATCACCGCCTGACCCGGGATGGTCCAGTCAACAAGCAGGATACCGTAGCGGCGGACCACGGGGTCGCCGAGGAAGCCGGTCCAGGGTTCCACATGGGGCCTGGCCCCGTCAAGGTACCGCAGCGCCTCGATAATCTCGGCAGCGTAAGCAGTGGCTTCACCGCAGAGGCGGGCGTTCAGAAACGTAAGCTCCTCCCGGACCTGGTTCCGCATCCGGTTCAGGATGGGCGGAAGCTCGCCCAGCTTGGTAACGGCTTCGCCGCTCAACGCCCGAATCACAGGCAAATAGTAACCTGTATCGGGATAGGCTACCGGGTGGTCGGGGCCGTAGCGACGGAGGGCCTTGTTCAGCAAAATTTCGGCATAACTGGTAGCTATGACAGCGCCGTCATAGGCTTTTTCAAAAAGCTTGAGGGGTGGATTGGACTCATCCACAGCGCCGTCATAGATCTCTTCAAATGATTCTTTCCACTCTCGAGCTAAAACACCATCAAGGGTGCTGGAATCTCCTGTCATTTCCTTCATTCCTCCTTTTTACGCAAGATAGGCTTACCACCCGGCGGAGATCGCTTCGGTCTCGTATCTCTCCTGTGCCTGGCGGTGCACCCGCATCTTCCAGGTGCGCTCATCCAGAGCAGCCATGATCACATCAACGGACTTGTCGGGATCTTCTTCCCAGATAAAGTAGCCGCCGTAAACATCGTGGGCAATTTGCAGGGCAATGCCGTCGACAAGGGCGCTGCCGGTAATCTCCGGCGTCACACCCACATGGGTGGGCATCCCCAGGGTGACGCACCAGCTGCCGATAGCAACGGCCTTTTCGCTCATCGCTTCGGGTGCCGAGGCCACGTAGGGCACCTTCGGCGTATCCACGCCCCATTCGTTGGCCATGAGTGTATTCAGATCATAGGCCCGCGAGTTATCCACACAGGAACCCATATGGAAAACGAGCGGCAGCTTGTCATTCAGCTTTCCGGCATTGGCTTCATTCAGCATATGGAGAAAAGATTTCAGCCCCTCGCCGGCATATTCTTCCACGGCCTCCGCATTCATCAGGTTCAGCTTGGCCGCTGTCCCGGCCATGCAGCCGGTGGCCACCATGAGCACATTGTTGGCCGCCAGGCCTTTGACCACGGTGACACAGCTGTGATCATGCATCACGCGCAAGTTGTTGCAGCCTGCCAGCAGAACAACCCCCCGCAGCTGTCCCGAATCGATGGCATCGGTGAGCACCTTGATGGGGTTGTCAGGATTGACGGCGGCAAAAATATCGAGCATGGCCTCAACGCTGAAGCCGGCGGTAACCTTGTTTTTCAATTTGGGAACATCAATGCGATCGGGAAGCCTTTCCTTGTATGCCTCAATGGCCAGATGTATGATCTCACGGGCTTTCTCAACAGCCCGGTCCTCGGTGAATTCGACGTGGTAAGCCCCGGCAATCTTGGAATGCGACATGGTGGTGATGATCCGGGTATGGAAACATTCTGCCACCGCCCTGATGCCGGGCATGATGCACTGCACATCGACAACCATGGCATCAATGGCCCCGGTCATGATGGGCAGCTCCTGGGAGAGGAAGTTGGTCAGCAGGGGTACCCCCTGGCGCATGAGAACCTCGTTGCCGGTACAGCAGATCCCCATGCATTTGATCCCTTTTGCACCAACCGCTTCCGCTTCCGCTTTCATTTCGCGGGCTGCGCGGACGATCATCTCACTCAGCAGGGGATTATGGCCATGCAGGGCCACATTGACCATCTCGGGATCGATGACCCCGAAATTCGCCTCCGACGAGACCGGTTTGGGCGTGCCGAAGAGGATATCGGAAAGGTCGGTGGCAATATGTTCGGCAGCAAAATCGGCCAGGGATGTCTTCAACCCCTGAAAAACCAGGTTGACGGGATCTGAGTCAACGCCCATGTGAGTCTGGCCCATGGTTTCGGAGATAGCGGTCTGAACGCTGCGCGGATGGATATTGCAAGCTTCAAATTTTTCCATCCGCCCCTTGGTAATGGTCCCCTCGAGCCAGTGCAACGGCTCATCGGTGAGCTTGGTAAAATCGCTGACCGCGGCATCCAGCACTTCCTTCAGCAGGTCCTTATCCTCTTTACCCTCTACCTGGAGACCGATCATCCGGGCAACACGGCGCAGCTTTTCCGGATCTTCTATTTTGTAATCGGGCGCATTCCCTTCGAGCATCTCGGTAACGGTGTAGATAAGATGCCGGCCGTGGTCGGCGTGAGCACCGCATCCGCCGTTGATGGCGCGGATGAGATTGCGGGCGACAATGGTATAACCATGCGCGCCGCAAATACCTTTTGAAGCTTTTTTGGTGATGCGGCAGGGGCCCTGTAGACAGATGCGGCAGCAGATTCCGGTGCGGCCGAAATTGCACTGGGGCTGCATGTTTACATAGCGATCATATGATGTCTCTATCGCTCCATCATTCCGCTCCAGTACTTCCAAAGCCGCAGGATCAACTGTTCTCTTATTGTCGGGCTTCTGTTTCTTTTCGGACATGTCTCACATCTAACCTCCTTTAAAAATATTCAACCGATTCAATTGAAAAAAAATTATTATGGTCCCCCTCAACCACCTCCGCGAATTTGCTCATAAATTTCATCTATCCCCGGTACAAGATCCTCTTTCTGAAAGCCCCCTCGATCCGTCCGCCGCGCTCTTTCCAGCACATCCGCGGTATGAGGCAGCATGGCCAGAATACGATCCTGCGGCAGCGAGGCGCGCAGATATTCCCGATCCGCCTCCGAGCGGATCTTGTTGCCCACAAAGGCCACCCGCGGCAGAGTCAGATCGGCGGCCAGGCGGTCCACTGCCAGGGCCGTCGCCACTCCGGCCCTGGTCGGCTCAACCACCACCAGCATCAGCTCAACGCCGCGCGCAGTGCCGCGGGTTAAATGCTCGATGCCGGCGCTCATATCCAGCACCACCGCTTCCGGCCGGTCCAGAAGCACACTGGTCAAAACAGCATTCAAAAAAGCATTTTCCTTGCAATAGCAGGCGGAGCCTCCCTGCTTGATCCCCCCCATCTTGAGGAAGCGGATGGTTCCGTCATGAAGGACATAATCCTCCAAGATGTCCTCCACGGAAGGGTTGAGATCCACAAACGCACCCCCGCCGGCGTTCTTCCTGGCAATGACATCCTGCAGCTCGCACAGCGGCGGCAGCGCGGCAAGCTCCTCCGGATCAAGCCCCAGAACCAGGCCCAGGTTGGCATCAGGATCGGCGTCTATGGCAAATGCAGGGGAGCTGTGCGCCTTTAGGCAGTAGATCAAATTGGCGGCAACAGTGGTTTTGCCGGCCCCGCCCTTGCCGGAAACAGCAATCTTCAAACCGCTCCTCCTTCATCAAAAGACAAATTAATGCATTGTATGCATTGGCTGATTTGACACAACAATCCTATTCGACAGAGTCGATTAAAATTCCTTTACCTGCATAAAAGTTTGTAATTTCACTAAACTTGAACTAAAATTCAACCAGAAAAAGCCCGGGCGAAGAGCCCGGGCCCCCATAAAAGGGTTGATGGATCTTGATGCCGGGCATCAGGATCCATCAACGTTATTCTGCATTACTTCTTTACTGTACCGCTTTTAAAGTGATACTTGCCCTCCTCCACTGTCACGGCAATGGTATCGCCGGGCGTGATTTTCCCCTGCAGCATCTCTTCGGAGATATTGTCCTCCAGCCTCTTCTGGATCACCCGCCGCAGCGGGCGCGCCCCAAAGGTGGGATCGAAGCCCTCCTTCACCAGGGCGGCCCTGGCCTCGGGTGAAACGTCAACCTTGAGACCGAATTCGGAAACCCTCAGATTCAGCTCTCCGAGCATGATTGCCACGATCTGCTGAATATGCTCCTCACTGAGCGCATGGAAGACGATGATATCATCAACGCGGTTAAGGAATTCCGGGCGGAAAGTCCGCTTCAAATCCGACAGAATCCGCTCCTTCATCCGCTCATGGCTGTCGGCCTCATCGGCTGCACCGAAACCGAGCGCTGTCCTCTGCATGAATGTTGCTCCCACGTTCGAGGTCATGATCACAACGACGTTGCGAAAGTCAACGGTGCGTCCCTTTCCATCGGTAAGCCTGCCGTCCTCCAGGATCTGCAGCAGAACATTGAACACGTCGGGATGCGCTTTCTCGATTTCATCAAAGAGCACCACCGAGTAAGGCTTGCGGCGGACCTGTTCGGTCAGCTGGCCGCCCTCATCATAGCCCACATAGCCCGGTGGAGCCCCGATCAGGCGGGCGGCCGTGTGTTTCTCCATATACTCGGACATGTCCAGCCTGATCATGTTTCGCTCATCGCCAAACATGGCCTCGGCCAGGGCCCGGGCCAGCTCTGTCTTCCCCACGCCGGTGGGGCCGAGGAAGATGAACGAACCCACCGGGCGCTTTGGATCCTTGAGGCCCGCCCTGGCGCGGCGGATGGCCCGCGAGACGGACTCGACAGCTTCATCCTGCCCGATGACCCGCTCATGCAAGATCTGCTCCAGGTTCAGCAGGCGCGCCGACTCCTCTTCGGCAAGCTTTTTCACCGGAACACCGGTCCAGCTGGAGACAATATAGGCCACATCCTCATCGGTGACCAGGGAGAGATCGGCGATACCGATCTGCTGCTCCCACTCCTTCTTCAGCTCCGAGAGTTCCTCCTTGATCTTTCGTTCCTGGTCCCGCAGCTCTGCGGCCTGTTCGAATTCCTGGTTGCGCACCGCCGCCTCCTTCTCGGTGCGCAGGTTGGCCAGCTTCTCCTCGATCTGTTTCAGATCGGGAGGCGCTGTATAGCTGCGAATGCGCACCCGCGAAGCAGCCTCATCAATAAGGTCAATGGCTTTGTCCGGAAGAAACCGGTCGGAAATGTAGCGGTCGGAGAGATTCACCGCCGCCTCCAGGGCCTCATCGGTTATTTTGACCTTGTGATGCGCTTCATAACGATCGCGCAGCCCCTTCAGAATTGCCAGGCTCTCCTCCTTGTCCGGCTCGCCAACAACGATGGGCTGAAAGCGCCGTTCCAGCGCGGGATCCTTTTCGATATGCTTGCGGTATTCGTCAAGCGTGGTCGCCCCGATACACTGCATTTCCCCGCGGGCCAGGGCCGGCTTGAGAATATTCGAAGCGTCGATGGCCCCCTCGGCAGCTCCCGCCCCGATAATCGTATGCAGTTCATCGATGAATACCATGACGTTGCCGGCCTGGCGCAGCTCCTGCATCAGCTTGCGCAGCCGCTCTTCGAATTCGCCGCGATACTTGGTCCCGGCCACCACCGCCGCCAGCTCAATGGTGACCAGCCTTTTACCGCGCAGAATATCAGGCACATTGCTCTCCATGATCCGCTGGGCCAGCCCCTCGGCAATGGCCGTCTTCCCCACACCGGGCTCACCGATCAGGCAGGGATTGTTCTTGGTGCGGCGACTTAAAACCTGGATCACTCTCTCGATCTCCTTGTCCCTGCCGATGACAGGATCAAGTTTCCCCTCGCGGGCCAGCCTGGTCAGGTCTCTGCCGAAAGTATCCACTGTGGGCGTTTGCGGGCCGCTTTTTCCCCCGGCCTCCGGATGGGCGGCGCCCTCCTCTCCGCCCAGCAGCTGGATCACTTCTTTGCGTGCTCGCTTCAGATCTATTTCCATATTGGTCAGAACCTGGGCGGCGATGCCCTCGCCTTCGCGCAGCAGCCCGAGGAGGATGTGCTCGGTGCCCACATAATTATGACCGAGGTTCTGGCTTTCCTCGATGGAGAGCTCCACCACCCGCTTGGCCCGCGGCGTGTAGGTGATCCCCTGGAACAGGATTTTATCTCCCCGGGGGGTGATCCGCTCCACCTCGGAGCGCACCCGGTTCAGATCCACATTCATATTTTGCAGGGCGCGGGCGGCAATGCCGGACCCCTCCCTGACCAATCCCAGAAGCAGGTGCTCCGTTCCAATAAAATTATGGCTCAACCTTTTCGCCTCTTCCTGGGCCAGGACAAGTACCTGTTGGGCCCGTTCCGTAAAACGGCTGAACATAAACATCCCTCACTCACCTCGCATCAAATAATTGTTTTCCTTTCAAAACCATCAAACTGATTCTGGAAATTGCTCCAGAAGCTTTTTTAACCGTGCCGGCCTTTCCAGATCCCTTTCCGCAGGGCTCAGCTCTTTTCCCGCCATGATCTGCAGGCAAGCCGGGCTGATCACAACAAACATCTCGTTGAGCAGTTTTCTGTCGACTCCCTTCAATAAACCCAGATCATAACCCAGCCGGACATCTGAAAGGAGCTGCATGGCCTCCTGCGAGCTCATGAGCTGGGCGTACCTGAGCTGCCCCAGGGAGCGCCAGGTCCGGTCCGCAATGCGGGCTCTGTTCTCATTGAGCAGCGCCTGGCGGGCGGCTTGCTCCTGCTCGATAACCTGGCGGGTTACTCCGCCGAGGTTGCGGATGATCTCCTCCTCGGACTGGCCCAGGGTAATCTGGTTCGAGATCTGGACCAGGTTGCCGATAATCTCCGTCCCTTCTCCATACAAACCCCTTACCGCCAGCCCGACCTGGGAAAGCGCCCCCAGAAGGCGGTTGGCCTGCCCGGTCATGATCAAGGCCGGCAGGTGCAGCATGACCGAGGCCCGCAGCCCCGTGCCCACATTGGTGGGGCAGGCCGTGAGGTAACCACAGGTCTCATCAAAAGCATAATTTATTTCCGCCTCGAGAAAGTCATCATAACGATCCGCATCCTGAAGGGCCTCTTCAAGCTGCAGTCCCGGCAGGATCACCTGAATGCGCAGGTGGTCCTCTTCGTTGACCATGATGCTGACCGCTTCATCGCTCCGCAACAGCAAGGCGCCGTGCTGCGACTCGCGGGCCAGAAAAGGGCTGGCCAGGTGCTTTTCTACAAGGAGTTCCTTCTCCAGCGGAGCGAGGCTTTCCACGGGCATGAAGGAAAAATCTCCAAAGGCTTCCTTCTGAGAGGCCGCCGTTGCGGCCACAAGCTCCTGGATACGCCTGGTCTGGGCGTCGGAGGCAAGGTAGGGAAAGGGAATCCCCCGGATGTTGCGGGCAATGCGCACCCGTGAACTGATCACTGTTTCCGCCTCGGGGCCGCTCCCATCCATCCACTTGCTAAAAACCACCTGCTCCTGTTTCACTGCCTCTTCCCCTCCTCCAGCTCTTTCTCCATGGACTTGATCCGGTCGCGCAGCCCGGCAGCCTCCTCGAACTCCTCTCTCTGCACTTTCAGTTTAAGCTCTTCCCGCAGCCGCTCCAGCTCCCGGACAAAACGCACCGCCCCCTGGCTCCGGCGGGGTACCTTTCCCGTATGCCGGGTGCTGCCGTGAATGCGGCGCAGCAAAGGCACAAGCTGCTCGTTGAAAGCGGGATAACAGTCGCTGCAGCCCAACCTCCCGATCTGGCTGAACTGGGCAAATGTCAGCGCGCAGGAGGGGCACTGCACCTTTGCTTTGCGCTGGGCCTCCCGCGAACCGCGCATGCTTTCTCCAAGCAAGCTGCCGAGCAGATCGTGGAGCGACAGTTTTGGTTCAAAAGAAAAATCCAGCTCATCGTGGGCCTGGGCACAGCGCCTGCACAGGTGAAGCTCGGTCTTGCGACCATTGACAATCTTTGTTATATGCACAGTTGCAGTTTCCTGTCCGCATTCCTGGCAAACCATCAAGGAAGCCCCCTTTTCAGTACCTGTTTTTTATGATCGTTTCCAGGGCAGCCTGAAACAGCTTTCTTTGAATCTCCCTGACCTCCTCCAGGTCAAGCCCCCGGTAGTTATGATCCTGCAGCAAAACGCCGATCATCTGCGCTTCACGCCGGGAAAGAACCCTTTCCTCGAGGATCAGCTTCAAAAACTGCTCCGCCTGCTCCGGTTCGAATGGAGCACTCTCGATCTCACTTAGAATCTCCACCCAACTCCGACCCTGTGGATGGACAATGCGGTAAATGCGAATATAGCCGCTGCCGCCCCGCCTGCTTTCCACAAGGTATCCGCGTGCAGCAGAGAAGCGGCTGCTTAACACATAATTAACCTGCGAAGGCACACAAGAAAATTTGCGAGCCAGCTCGGAGCGCCGGATATCCACATAATTTCGTGTGCTGATGGCCAGCAGTTTTTTTAAATATTCCTCGATATGATCTGTCAGTGAAGCCACAAGCGCCGCCCTTCCCGGATTCATCCTGATCTAGTTTGACCTACCTGCATTACTTTTTATACCATATTATCAGGAAATGTCCTGACCATCTTTGACCTTCATTGATATTTTAACCTATTCATCTTCCCCGATCAAGAGCTAATATGATTTATTATGCCGCCAGCATCGGGCTATAACTCTTGTTTTCAGGATATAAATCTGTTTTTTGCATGATTTTGATGTATTGGAGTAAAAGGAAGTGATTGTCTGCGCTCTCTGCCGGGTAAAATTTGCCGCCCTATGCCGATGCGGAAGGTCTGGAGTAAAGACCCACCGGCACCTCCTCGCCCTGCCAGCGAAGCTGCTGTATTCCTTCAATAAAAGCCAGCCGTTGAAACAGGCGGTTGGAATCAAAATTCAGCGGGACCACAAGCATAAATTCAATGTCAATGGCCTTCCCCCCCACGTCTCCGGGAACAGGGGAGCCATGCATCTCAATTTTTAGGACATTGATCTTCAGATCGGTAAAAATACCGGCCACCTCACCTACAAGCCCCGCCCGATCGGACATGTGTAATGAAAGACGCTTGCCCCGGTACGAGGAAAGAAAAACCCTGTCGAGACGGCCCAGCGCCAGCAAGCTGATCAGGACAAGCAACGTTGCCAGCATGGCGCCGAAATAGAAACCGATTCCCACGGCCAGACCGATTGCCGCAACAGCCCAAAGACATGCCGCTGTGGTCAAGCCGCGAATACCGCCCCGCTGCCTGAGGATCGTGCCGGCCCCCAGAAAACCGATCCCGGTAACCACCGAAGCGGCGATGCGGCTGGGATCGGCCATCTCTGCCATGGGGCCGGTAAATGCATAAGCAGAAACCATCATGATCAGGGTGGCGCCGACGCAAACAAGAATATGGGTGCGGAAGCCCGCAGGCAAGTTTTGACTTTCCCTCTCAAAGCCCACAGCTCCGCCAAAAACTATAGCCAAACCCAGACGCAAAGCAATTTCCCAGTAAGGAAGCATAACCGTTAACACCCTCTCCAGTTTCCCGGCGCCGCGCTTTTATATCGGAATGGCCCCTAAAAAACGGCGGCGGATCGGGCCCGTGTAATCACTACGCAAGCTGGAATCATTTTATTCCCCTGTTGGGTCCGGATTCAGTGCATCAGCATTGTAGTAGTTGCCCATGTTCCACAGCGTAAATCCATGGACCCCCTGATCCCGGGCGGCGTTGATCTGGGCCCTGATGCCGGAGGCCCCATAGGAGTAGGACTGCAGCCAGGGACGCAGCTCCGCAGAAATTCCCGCCTGCGCCAGGCGCTGCCGCGCACCGGCCAGGCTGAGGCTGACGGTCCCATAGGGGTCTTCCGCCGGATTGGCCAGCCCCAGGTTGCCCGCCTCAAATGTTGATGGATAGAGCATGGGGCAGACAACATCAACCACTCCGGCCATGGATTCCAGATGCTGCCCGATACCCATGCCCCCCGGATCCACCATTACCAGGCCAAAGACATCAACGGAGAGATCCACATCGTATTCGGCCAGGGAAGCACGGGCGTAGCGCAAAAAAGCGGGAATGATTTCGTTGTAGGCAGTCCCGTCCGCCGCCGGATAAAGAGCCGCCCCGAGGTTTCCTGTCTCAGGGAAGCGCACATAATCGAACTGAATTTCACGAAAACCTAGCTGAGCCGCCTCCCTGGCTACTGCAACCACATACTTCCAGGCCTCTTTGTTGTAAGGGTCAAGCCAGCAGTCACCGCCGCCGTCGCGCCAGAGCGCGCCTCCGCTGTTTTTCACGGCCAGTGAGGGCCTGAAGGGAGCCATGGCGCTGTCTTTGAAGGCTACGATACGGGCAATGGGGTAGACCCGGTGCTGCTCCAGAAGCCTCATGAAGGAAACAGGATCCCCGATCAGGCCCTTGTCCACACCGGCTTCCGCCGCCCAGGGTACACCTGTGCGGGAGTAGGTCAGACAGCCGTTGTCATCCTTAAAATCAACAACCATGCTGTTCAGTTCGGTATGATCGAGCAAATCCAGAAGTTCGGGGAGCCGGCCCCGGGCGACGGTGGTCCCATTTAGATATATTCCCTTGATATTTTCAGGTCTGGGAATCAAGGGCGCCTCCGGCCAGAAAGGGACCCAGTTTCCGGCAGGGGAAACGCCTTCTGAAGGGCTGTCCCCCTCCGGCGATGGAGCCGCCGGGCCGGTATTGAGCAAATAATCGGCAGCGGTGGACAGCACAGCCAGGAGGACCGGCACCACGATCAGGGCGAGCAAAATTCTGATGCCGCGCTTCCGCATCATCAGGCCAATCCCCTCTCCCGATTTCTCTTTCAAAATGATATTTAACGATTCTATTNNACCTTTGGTTCCGGACAAAAGCTACAGTGACGGCAATAATTGTCTGTTTTCCAGCACCGGGGCAAAAAGATCACCATATCGCTGCAGGCGCGGCATGACATTTTGCATGGTAAAATCACCGGGATGAACCCTTTCCCCAATGACTTCATCCCAGGTTAGAGGCAGCGAAACCGGTGCACCCGGCAGGGGCCGCGGGCTGTACGGCGCCGCCAGCGTCTTGCCCCGCCCGTTCTGCAAGTAATCCAGATACAGCTTTCCACCGCGCTGATCCAGCTTGCGCTCCAGCGTGGTAATGCCGGGATAGGCCTGGTGAACACGGCGGCAGATCTCTTCGGCAAAGACCCGGCCCTGTTCATAAGTGTAGCGCGGCTCTACAGGCAAGTAAAGCTGCATCCCCGTGGCTCCGGAAAGCTTTGGATAACACTTCAGCTGCAGATCCGCCAGGAGCTCCCTGACAGCTATGGCGGCGGTGCAGATATGAGAAAAACTGCTCCGCTCCATGGGATCAAGATCAAAAACAACATAATCGGGATGGTCAAGACTTTCCGCCCGGGAGAGCCAGGGATGTAGTTCAAGGCAGGAGTGGTTGCCCAACCAGACCAGTGTTTCAATAGAATCGACCACAATGTACAGGGTTACCTTGTTGTCGCTGTGGCTGACCGAACAGGTGCGCAGCCACTCCGGAGCCCCTGCGGGAACATTTTTTTGATAAAAACCCTCCCCGTCAAGGCCGTCCGGAAAGCGCTGCACCACCAGGGGGCGGTCAGCGAGGTGAGGCAGCAGGTAGGGCGCCGCTTCTATATAGTAACGGATCAGATCGTGCTTGAGCAGCCCCTCATCAGGCCAGAGCTCACGGTCCAGATTGGTCATGGTGATTTCCCTGTTGTTTACTTTGAGCATGGACAGACGATCACCCCTCCGGGACAGCGAAGACAGATCTTTCCGTCCCATTTCTACCTTTCCGACCTGCTGCAGATACCGGCAAAACCGTATCCCTGTGATATATTTTAAAGGAGAGCCTCCGAGGGAGAGCGGCCGGTAAAGCCGATTACTACCGGGGCACGCAGACGCAGGTCGGCCGTCCACTCGGCAAATTCAACCTGCACCGTCAGCCGCGGTTTTAACCAGAGCAGGTCTTTCCCCCGGGGGGGATTGCTGAAGCCGGGTTCGGCGGCCCGGTCCTGTTGGGCATAGTCGCGCAGCAGCAGCAGGTCCTTATCTTTCAACCCTGATCCCGCCTTGCCGATGTAGAGCAACTCCCCGTCGCGGTAAGCGCCCAGGAGCAGCGCGCCCACAGACCCGCGGGACATGGTCAGCCCGCCAATCACGCAGAGCCGGCGTTGCCTGGGCTTGATCTTCAGCCAGTCGGCCGACTTCCGGCCTCCCCGGTAGGGGCTGCCTTTTTTCTTGGCCACGATCCCCTCCAGCCCCGCCTCCTCAACCTGCCTGTACAGCGCTCCACCGTCCTGAAAATTATCGTTCAGGTACAGCGGAAGAGCAGCTTCAACAACCTCTTTCAGCAGGCGATGCCTCTCCTCGATGGGGCGGAGGGCAAGGTCTGCTCCCTCCAGATAGAGAAGATCGAACAGGCAGTAGGTGCAGGGTATTTGCCGCTGCAGCGCCCGGATAGCCTCTTCACGCCGGCAAAAATCGCGCCGGATCACCCTGGCGAAGCTGGGTTTCCCCTCCGTCAGGGCGACTACCTCGCCATCAAGAACGGCATTTCTCGCTTTTACAAGTTCCGCCGCCCTCTGCAGCTCGGGGTATTGCTCCGTGCGCATGCTTCCCTTGCGGTTTTTCAGGATGACCCGGCCGTCTTCGATAAGGGCCAGGATGCGCACCCCGTCCCATTTGATCTGGTAGATATAGGCGGATCCGGCGGGCGGAACCTTGCTGCTCAGCGGCTCCATGGGCCGAACATTCATATAGTATTCCAGGGCCGGGGATGGTTGCTCAGGAAACACCGGCGCCCGCTTTCCGCTTCTTGCCCCCGCCACCGCTGCGGGCGGCCTTGCGGGTTGCTTCCACACTGGCCTTCAGAGCTTCCACAAGATCGATCACCTCTCCCTTTTCCGGAGAGGAGGCAATGAAAACCTCTTCACCCTTGATCTTGCCCTCGATGATCTCCAGAAGCGCCTTGCGGTATTCGTCGGTGTACTTTTCCGGTGAAAAGGGAGCGGTCAGGTTCTCGATCAGCTGCTGCGCCATCTCCAGCTCCCTTTCCTGCACTTTCAGATCGCGGTCCCAGGCAGGCAGCGCTGCTGTAGAGCGGACTTCGTCGGGATAGAACATGGTTTCAAGGGCCAGCGAGCCTCCGTAAGGCCGGAGCACCCCCAGGGCCTGCCGGGAACGCAGGACGATGCGGACAACAGCCACCATCACCGCCTGGATCATGGACTGCAGCAGCAGCTGAAAGGCCTTTTCACCCGTTTCGCCCGGCGCCAGGTAGTAAGAACGGTCATAGTAAACAGGATCGACCTCATCGGCCCGTACAAAATCAACAATGGCAATGCTCCTGGTTGTCTCCGCCGGGATGCGGGCAAGGTCGCTTTCTTCGATAATGACGAAGCGCCCCTTCTCGTACTCGTAACCCTTGACAATCTCGTCCATGGATACTTCTTTATTGCAGGCGGGGCATATTTTGCGATATTCAACCGGGGTCCGGCAGGGTTCGTGAAGGTAGCGGAAACGCACATTTTTTTGCTCCGTAGCGGCAAAGAGCCGCACCGGAATATTTACCAGTCCAAAACTGATGGAGCCTTTCCATAGAGGACGCACGGGATCACCAGCCCGGATAATCTACTTTAATTCTATTATTCCAATAGAAAAAACGATTATCCGGGCCACATCGCTCCGGAAGCGATTTCAACCTTCTTCAATTTTTCTTGCCGCATTGAGAATGCGGGCTGCCGCTGTGGCGGCAAGGGCGCCGTCTGCCGCCGCAGTAACGATCTGGCGCAGGGAGGTGCGGCGAACATCCCCCGCAGCGTAAACCAGCGGCTGCGAGGTCTCCATGGTTTCGCCGGTGATAACATAGCCGCCCTCGTCCAGCTCCAGTTCACCGCGCAGAAAGGCGGTGCCGGGTACACGGCCTGTCAGAATAAAGACTCCGTCAACAAAGAGCTCCCGCTCGCCCTCTTCCTGAAGCAGGATCAGTCCGCTGACCTTGCGCTCGCCTTTAATTTTCTGGACGGTGCTGTTCCAGATGATCTCCACATTGGGCAGGGCGAAGATCTGTTCCTGAAGTGCCTTCACCGCACGGAAGGAGCTGCGATTATGCACCAGGTAAACCTTTTTGGCAAAACGAGCGATAAACAGCGTCTCCTCGAGTGCTGCGCTGCTGCCACCCACCACCGCCACATCCTTGCCGCGGAAGAATGCGGCATCACAGGAGGCGCAGCTGGAGATGCCCCGGCCGAGCAGGTCTTCCTCGCCTTCCACATGGAGCAATTTGGGCATCGTGCCGGTGGCGATGACCACCGCCCGGCCTTCAATCTCCCCCGCCGGGGTGAAAACCTTTTTTATTTCTTTTTTGAATGAAACCCGCTCTGCCTGCGTCGCCTCGATGCGGACATCAAAACGGCGCAACTGTTTATCCAGCAGCAGCCCCAGTTCAGGGCCGGTAATACCCTCGGGAAAGCCGGGATAATTTTCAATGCGATCCACCGAAACCAGCCTGCCTCCAATGAGCACCTTCTCCAGCAAAATCACCGAGAGCCCCGCCCGGGCGCCGTATATGGCAGCGGTTACACCGGCGGGACCTCCACCAAGTACAACCAGATCATAGATTTCCCCATTCGCCATAATACTGTTACCTCCTTCGGTACAACCGTCCCCTAGACTTTATCCAGCAGCATATTCATATCCAATGAGCGGTAAGAATGGGTCAGTGCGCCGCAGGAGATATAGTCGACACCGGCAGCAGCCACCTCCCGCAGCCGCTCAAAACCGATATTCCCCGAAGCCTCCAGCAAGGCGCGCCCTGCTGTTATCTGCACAGCCTTCCTGATTGCAGCCGTCTCCATATTGTCAAGGAGAATTATTTCCGCCCCGGCGGCCAGCGCCTTTTCCAGCTGATCCATATTGGTGACCTCAACCTCTATGCGCCAGATGAAGGAGGCGCGCCGGCGTACGGCATCTATCGCCTCGGCAACACCGCCGGCAGCGCTGATATGATTGTCCTTGATCAGGATGCCGCTGTCCAGGGAAAAACGGTGATTTATCCCCCCCCCGATGCGAACCGCGTATTTTTCCAGAGCCCGCAGGCCGGGTGTGGTTTTGCGGGTGTCGGCCAGCCTTGCCGGAAAACCTTCCAGCTCCTTGACCCAGGCTGCCGTTAAAGTGGCAATACCGGAAAGACGCTGCAAGAAATTCAGGGCCACTCTCTCGGCAAAGAGGATCGAGCGCAGCCCCCCGGACACCTTCATCACCGGCTGCCCGGCGAGGATTTTTTCGCCCTCCTCAGCAAGGCGGGTGCACTCAAGATCAGCATCCACATCCTTGAAAGTGTACTCCGCCAGCGGCAGACCGGCAATGACCCCCTTTTCCCGGGCATAGATAGTCCCGAGCCCTTCTGTCTCCGGAGGGACAATTGCTTCAGTGGTTACATCTCCATATGCAAAATCTTCGCGGAGGGCATTTCCAACTGTTTCTTTAATGAATTGACTCCACAGCACAAACATTGCCTCCTTGCACAATAGGTTGCCCGAATACAGGGATGGGGAGCCCGCAGATGGCCCGGTCCTCCTGCTGCAGAGCCCCTGACCGGGCATTGGACCTGCTTCTCAGGCCGAAGAGACAGCCAGCATTCGCCGGAGCGCCCCCGCCGCCCGTTCCCGAGTTGCCCGGGGGACAGAGATGCGGTGCTGCATCTTGTCCAACGAAGAAAGCACCAGATCCGGAGTGGTATATTTCATATTCGGACAGATCAAGCCCGGTATGGGCGTGAAATATTTTAGATCGGGACGTTCTTTCCGCAAGCGATTGATCATTCCGGACTCTGTTCCAACTATGATCTCATTTGCTGCTGTTTCTTTGACAAAACGGATCATGCCCCCCGTCCCCAGTACTGCATCGGCCTGCTCCACAACTCCCGGACGGCATTCGGGGTGCACGATTACAAGCGCTTCCGGGTGGGCCCGGCGGGCCCTGATTATATCCTCAGGCAAAATACGGTGGTGGGTAATGCAGTAGCCCGGCCAGGGGATCAGCTCCTTATCGGTGCGGCGGGAGACAAAATGAGCCAGGTTTTTATCGGGAGCAAAGATGATCCTGTCCGCCTCAAGGGAATTAACCACGGCAGCGGCATTTGCAGAGGTCACACAGATGTCGCTCTCTGCTTTAACGGCTGCAGAAGAATTTATATAGGTGACCACCGCGGCATCGGGGTATTTTGTTTTACATTGCCGCAGCGCCCCGGGTTCAACCATATCCGCCATGGGGCAGCCGGCCGCTTTTACGGGCAGAAGCACCACCTTGTCGGGGGCAAGGACGGCTGCGCTTTCAGCCATAAAATCAACACCGCAAAATACAATAACCTCGCAGTCGAGGGTTGAGGCCAGGCGGCTGAGCTCAAATGAATCCCCCGTATAGTCGGCCAGATCCTGAACCTCTTCCATCTGGTAATTATGCGCCAATATAATTGCTTTCCGTTCCGCCTTTAGAGAAACAATTCTTTCCTTTATTTCCTGCAGAGTCATCGGAGCATGTTCCCCCCCATATGCCCAAGGTATAGGCATATTATGGCGGAAAGGGCTTGCACTTGTCAACACGCACGCACGCATCCGACCGCCGCTGCCCTGCTCCGATCCGGATCCGGGAAGCTCCCTGACAGCTGTCCCGGCGGCCTCTTCAAGCATTTGACCATTCCGTCCCGATCCGATCGGATCCCGGGCTTTGCCGCTGCGTGCCCCGGTCAAATATGGTATAATCCATGTGCCAGGTGAGGAATAATGAAAATATGAAGGAGGAAACTGCATGAAAGAGCAGGTTGAACAGGCTTTGCTGAAAATCCGCCCGGCCCTGCAGCGCGACGGCGGTGATGTCGAAGTGGTGGAGGTAACCGAAGACGGCATCGTCAAAGTGAAGCTCACCGGGGCCTGCCACGGCTGCCCCATGGCTACACTGACTTTAAAGCAGGGCATCGAACGTGTTCTGATGCAGGAAATACCTGCCATCAAAGAGGTTGTATCCGTATAGAGCCGGGCCCGGTCCCCATGCGGGGCCGCAACCCTGGTCTCAGGGGTGAATCATGACTGAAATATACCTGGACAACAGCGCTACAACCCGCCCCTTTGACGAGGTAATCGAGCTTCTCGGCCGCATCATGCAAGATAATTACGGCAACCCCTCTTCTCTCCATGCCAGGGGCATGGCGGCTGAGAAGCTGCTTGAAGAAGCGCGCCGCAGCATTGCATCGATCTTGCGCTGCCGGGATGATGAAATATATTTTACCTCCGGTGGCACCGAGGCAAACAACCTTGCCATCAAGGGCGCTGCTTACCGCCGGAGAAACCGGGGCGGCCATATAATAACAACAGAGATCGAGCATTCTTCCGTGCTCAACTGTTGCCGGGCGCTTGAAAAAGAGGGGTACAGTGTAAGCTGCCTGCCGGTAGACCGGCAGGGATATCTTGATCTGGATTCCCTTTCCGCAGCTGTCGGCGATGAAACAATCCTTGTCAGCACAATCCATGTAAACAATGAAATCGGCACAATCCAGCCCCTGGAAAAAATCGGGGCATTGATCAAGGAGCGCAACCCCAAAACGCTTTTTCACATCGACGCCGTCCAATCCTTCGCCAAGGTTCCCGCCCTGTTGAAACGCTGGCAAGCCGACCTTTACAGCTGCAGCTCCCATAAAATACACGGTCCCAAGGGAGCGGGAGCACTCTGGGTTAAAAAAGGTGTTTTCCTGCAGCCGCTGTTTCAGGGGGGCGGACAGGAGAGAGGGTTTCGCCCGGGTACTGAAAATACCGCCGCCATCGCCGGTTTTGGCATGGCCGCCCGGCTTAACGCCGCCCGGTTTGACGAAAATACAGCCCTGCTGTACCGCTTGAAAGATAAATTGTGCAAGAACCTGCTGCAAAGTGGTGTTGAATTTCACCTTAATGGTCCTCCGCCGGAAAAAACGGCACCCCACATCATCAACCTCTCCTTCCCCGGCATCAAGGCCGAAGTTTTGCTGCACGCCCTTGAAGCGGAAAAGATCTACGTGTCTCCGGGAGCGGCCTGCCACTCCCGCCGTCCAGAGCCCAGCCATGTGCTGAAGGCTATCGGCCTGGAGGAAAGCAGGATCACCACATCGCTGCGCTTCAGTTTTTCTTCCCTAAACGATGAAAAACAGATTGACATGGTTACTGAGCGGATTGCCTCGGGAATAAAAGAGCTGGGGGCTTATCACAGGCGGTAATGGGAGGGGAGAGAGATGGCTGTAAAAATTCTGGTCCGTTACGGAGAAATAGCCTTGAAGGGCAGGAACAGAAGCTTTTTTGAAAGAAAACTGTTTGACAATATAAAAGCTTCACTCCGGGGCCTGGGCGCCGGCGTTGCCCGTTTACACGGCCGTTTTCTTGTAACAGGGCCGGATTCTGAAAAGGATGAGATCATCGGGCGGCTGAGCAGGGTTTTTGGTGTGGTTTCCGTCAGCTCCGTAGCTACAGCCCCCCTTGATCCGGAGGCAGTTCAAAAAAAAGTACTGGAACTGCTGGATGACCGGCCGCTGCCCGGAGAAAGCTTCAAGGTGGAAGCTCGCCGCTCGAACAAAAACTTTCCCCTGACCTCTCCCGAGCTTAACCGGATCATCGGCGCCGCCATCCTTGCAAAGCATCCCCGCCTGAAAGTCGATCTGCATGAACCCTCGTTCCGGGTTTTTATCGAAATAGGCGCCGGCGAAGCGTACCTCTATCAGGGCAGTACAATAGGGCCGGGCGGACTGCCCGTCGGGGCGACAGGCCGGGCGCTGCTGCTGCTTTCCGGCGGCATAGACAGCCCCGCAGCGGGATGGATGGCCATGAAGCGGGGCCTCGGGCTGGAGGCACTGCACTTTCACAGTTTCCCCTTTACCAGCAGGCGCTCCCGTGAGAAAGTTATCGATCTCTGCCGCACCCTTTCTCTTTTCGGGGGCAGAATTGCGCTTCACCTGGTCAGTGTTACCGCCATTCAGAAAAAAATCCATGAATGCTGCCCCCCGGAGCTGGGAATCATTCTGCTGCGCCGGATGATGCTAAACATTGCCGAGAAAATATCCCGCAACCGCGGCCTGCAGGCCCTGGTTACCGGGGAGAGCCTGGGCCAGGTAGCCAGCCAGACCCTTGAGAGCATGATCGTGATAGACAGTGCCACATCAATGCTGGTCCTGAGGCCCCTTGTGGGCATGGACAAGCATGATATCGTCCGCCTGGCCGAAAAAACAGGCACCTACGATATCTCGATTCGCCCCTATGAAGATTGCTGCACCATTTTTCTGCCCCGCCGCCCGGCAACGCGGCCCAGAATAGAGAAGGTGCTCGAGGCGGAAAGATCTCTTGACATAAACGATTTGACCTCGGCTGCCCTCAGTAGTGCAGAAACAGTGCATCTAGAAATGTAGGCTGGTGAATCAGGTAATATGACATTAGCAGCCCCCCTGTCAGGAACAGGTGCCAAAGAAGAAGCAATGCTGTTGCACCGGATCTGCGCCGATAAGCTGCGCGCCCCAGATAGGGAGAGGAGATATAGATCCTGGGACCGGCAGTGATAAAAAAGAGGGTAAAAGCGACTACAACCATGGAAAATAGTTGTCCTGCAGTAAAAACACCCCACAGCGCCGGAAGATCGCGGGTGAAATCCAGCAAAATGTTGATCACACCACTGCCGCAGAGAAACCAGACAAATAATTCACCTTCATAGGCCGCCCTGCGGCGCCGCAGTTTAAGAACAAGATATAGCATCATCAGCAATACAATGGCATAGGCGCCGTCGGGATGGCGGGGGAGCCCCTCATCAATAATCGCCCAAGGGTGGGGGATGTCCATGGGCGCCCCCTTTAATTCGTAACCTGTATATCCACAGGATAGACAAAATGCCAGGGCCGGTGCTGCGGCATCCAGGTAACGTTCCACAATCAAATTCCCCCGGTAGGCCCAAATGGAAACTGCAACATACGCACAGGCAAGGCCGCCCCAAAAACTAAAATTGCAGTCCTGGAGATAGAGCAGGCGGAGAGGCTGTTCAAAATAATAGAGAGGCCTAAAAAAAACGGCATAAAGCAACCTGCCCCCGGCCATTCCGGCGGCGATGGAGAGCAGCAAAAAATCCACAAGCATTGGTTCGGGAAGGGCTTTCCGCCGCCCGCCCGCGTAGGTCATCACCAGGCAGATGATCACCGCCGCCAAAAAAGTTAAGCTGGAAAGGGAGATCTTCATAACGCCCCAGCTCCAGGCCGGCTCGTCCACATCAATCCTCCTTCACTTATTCATCACAGCTAAAAACATGTCAATACACTACCTCCCCAGGTCATCCCTGCAGCAAGGTTGATCCCAGACGACGCCGCCGCACTCCAGGGGCCGTCCCTCAACAGTCACCGTGACGGCATCTATTTCGGGCAGGCAGGTAAATGTATACACCAGTGCTTCTATCAGAATCTCCCCCCGCCCGGGGGCTGCTGAAAAAGGGGCTGCCAGATCTATATTCAAGCGGCCGTCAACAAGGGAAAAACCGAGAACACGGCACTCCCGGGGCAGCGGTGCTCTGTATGACAGATCATAATCCCTGGAGAGCAAATCTATAATTTTTTCAAAAAGGCAGTTTTCCCCCCCCATTGCCCCCGAGGAGACAAACTTGACCTGAACGGGGACCAAAGAATCCTCACCCTGCCTGAAGCTGCGATTAACCGGGTCCTTGCAGAAATAAAGGGTGCAGGTTTGAGCCCTGCCCGCAGGCGCCAGGGGGCAAAGCCAATCCATGCTATCACTTTTCCAGGGCACGCCGTTGCAAAATAACCAGACCGCTTCGACACCCTCCGGATTCGACAGCGAATGCAACAGGGACTGGGTGAAAACAGTCTCCGCCTGCAAATCGGATTGGCCCTCATAATCGTAAAGGGGAAGGGGATGGGAGGAGGACAGGTGAATCACACAGATGCCGTTCTTGATGTACAGATCTTCAATTTCCAGATCGCTGCCGTTGACTACCGGACCGACATCATAACGGTCCTGTTCTGGCGGCAGCGGTCCCGAGATCAGGGCATTTAGCACGGCCCTGACGGTATAGTCGCCCTGCGGCACATTCCTCACAACAGGGATCACCGGCATCGATTCCCCAACGCCGGCATCATAATCGCTGTTGCGGAAGTAAAGAATCATCTCCTTGAATTCAGTTTCACCGCCCTGTTCAAGGATTTTCGCCATCCCAATTTTGTCTTCAAATTGGTCCTGCCCGGAAGAAGCACACGCACCGGCAAGAAACCCCAACAGCAGGCAAGTCAAGAAAAAGTAAAATCGTCTCAAATCGGCCACGCTACCTCTTTCTGCTTTATTTTAATTTTCGACAAATCTTGGGAAAATCCCTTTGCCGGGACAGATGTTAAAATAACTTAACCTTCCTGTTCGCAAAAAAACACACAGGGGGACGGAATGTTGTGTCCCCCTGCCCAATCTTGCTGTTTCCGGCTAACCGGCCCGTCGAACAACATGGGCTGCGCATGCGAAGCCCTGCCAACACGATAAATTATCCGTTTCCCCAGGCAGCCCGAAAGGTAAGTCCAAAGCGCCCGGACAGACCCCTGACTGGCCCAAAGCGATCAGGCACCTCCGGTCTGGACGGTTCTGCTATCCGCATAAACCTCTTCTATTTCCCGGGAAAAGTTGTTCAGAACAACACTGCGCTTTAATTTCAAAGTAGGGGTAACNNCACCAGCTCACGCAACCTGGGATGGCGGATCAGGTCATCCCCTGCAGCAATACAGATCCGAACCGCACCCTGCTCCACGAATTTGAGGGCCTGCCTGTCATAAGAAATCCCTTCCTGATCAAAGAGCCCGCACACAGCCTCAAAATTAGGCACAACCAGGGCAGAAACAAAGGGCTTCTCGTCGGCTACCGGTATAACCTGATCTANNGTAAAAGCTTCGCGCGTTGCTTCCTGATTGTTCCAGTATTCGATAAAATTGTTGTCGCCGCGAACCTCCCATTCACCGATCTCGTTGATTCGCCCTTCCACGCCATTGCACAGAGGACCGATAGACCCCGGAAGGACCTTGTGGGGCGGATTAAGATTCACGGTGTTGCATGTTTCGGTAGAACCGTAGCCCTCGTAGATCCGCAATCCCATGGCCATAAATACCTTGCACAGATCCGCCGCCAGTGAGCCGGCTGCAGAAAAGGCGAATCGAAAACGCCCGCCCAGCCTGGCGCGCACTTTTTTAAAGACAAGGGCGTCTGCAAGTTTATACTTGAATATAAGCCACGGTCTTACACCCCCGGTAAAATCAACCCCCTCGGACATGTCTACAAAACCGTCGGCATCAGCTCTTGCTTCTGTTAATTTAAGCCCCGTCTTCATGGCAAAATTGAAAATTGCCCTCTTCAGAAACGAACCTGATGTGGTCTCCTGCAGCGCCATGTAGATGCGTTCATAGATCCGCGGCACTGACATGAACACTGTAGGTTTGAATACCTCCAGATCCTGCAGCAGGGTTTGCGGTGAGGAGTAAGCAATCGTTATAGCAGCTGCAGTGGCGGTGCCGTGTCCGCACTCCCTTTCATAGGTATGGGCCAGGGGAAGGATGGAAAGAAGAACATC
>MTKW01002472.1_pt1 | contig 59890 bp, 55 predicted proteins | sample 1042761 | NCBI WGS metagenome assembly MTKW01 (sample SAMN06205366, study PRJNA360243) | anaerobic digester metagenome | biome: Wastewater treatment plant; feature: Anaerobic digester sludge; material: sludge; isolation source: anaerobic digester fed with sludge from wastewater treatment plant ... | reverse complement strand
CGAAAAACGAATCCCCTGCCTATGAATGTGGCAGCTGCAGGAAGACTCAGCGGGAAGTAGGTCGTGCCGCCTGTGACCATGCGGGCAAACCCAATAGTTAGCCCCGATACTCCTAGGGTCGCCACGAATGCAGGAACTCTCAGTTTCAATACAAGAAGAGAGTTCAGGGCTCCGATGGCCGCTCCTAACGCGAAAACTATTAGCCCCGCCAGCGCCATGTTCATCCCCTTGCCTACCAGGACCAGGAATATGACGCCTGTGAGAGTGGCTACTCCGGCAAACGACAGGTCGAATTCGCCACTTACTATTACTAGTGTAAGTCCCAATGCCAGCAATCCTGTTATTGCTGATTGCCTGAGGATAACGAAGAAATTCTCCACCGTAGCGAACTGCGGTTCCAGGAAAGCAAATAGGACATAAACTAGCACCGTGAACATGAGCAAGGCCCATTGCTGTAGGATACGCAGTCTAGGATTCGCTCCAGAAGTGGAACCACTTTTACGTTTGATTGCTCTATCGCCCATCTGCAATTCTCCTTTTTTGAGACCTAAAGCTCGTTCCTCACATAATGCAACTCTTCGTTCTTGAAGAACCTCTCTAGTTCTTCACCAAGAATAATGAATGAGTTTCTCATTGTGTCAGCAGACGTTCCAGCAAGGTGGGGAGTAAGCGTTACATTGTCCAACTTAAAGAAAGGCGACTCTGCCGGCGGTGGTTCTTCCTGGAACACATCTATGGCAGCGCCGCCAATGGTCTTCTTTCTCAAGGCTTCAATCAGTGCTTCCTCATTCACCAATCCGGCCCGAGCGGTATTGATAAGATAAGCGGAGGGTTTCATGAGAGCTAGCTCCGCCTCGTCTATCATGTGCCTGGTGTCTTCTGTGAAGCGTAAATGAAGTGTCACAAAATCTGATTCTTTGAGAAGAGTGGTAAGGTCAACAGGCTCACAGCCAGCTTCCCTTATTTTTGAATCAGGCATGAACGGATCATGTGCAAGGAGCCTGACATCGAATCCCTGAAGTTTCCTAGCTACGCGACGACCAACTTCCCCAACTCCGATAATGCCGACTGTCTGACCTCTCATGTTGTGAAGATAGTCCCAATTGTGGAACTCCTTCTGCCACAACCCTTGCCTCAAAGCAATACTGGATCTAACTAGATTCTTGCTTTCAGCAATCATGAGTGCAACCGTAAAGTCAGATACTGCGTCTCCACTTCTTCCGGGAGAATTCACGACGGGAATTCCTCTCTTGGATGCAGCCGCGCAATTGACGTTCTCCCAGCCCCCTCGTAGTACGGCTATGAGCTTGAGATTCTTCGCGGCATTGATGATCTTCTCAGGAATCACCGTGAAATGCACAACCAGCACATCTACATCCTCGACTGCCTTCTCCAATCCCGCTGGAGGATCTACCACTTCAGGACCATTGACCTCCATGGTCAACATTCTCTCCTGAAACTTCTCCTCGGTATCATCGGGATGATCCTGGAAGAAGGAAAACTCGACCCCGTACTTCTCGAGATGCTTAAGTTGCTCAAGCATTCGGTCTGGCGTTAACAGATAATCCGACACCAATAAAACTTTAGTCTTCTGTGACATAGCTATGAAGTCTACCCCCTCTGTTGGCAAGAGACTGAGATAAGCAGTATGCTTGTCCTGTTTAGGCCATCTCTGTCTACATTTAGGATGCTGAAACGGGTGAGTCACTTGCTATCTGGGGTTGTTATTCTATGCTTACCATGCTATACCTGCGTGCCCATGAAAATGGCATTCCGTTGACCGGAATTGTCCGAGTAGGATTCGCCGTCTAGCTTGTCGTATTTTGTCCGAAAGTGGTTGAATAAGATGATGTCTGCGGTTCAGCATACTCCAGAATGAAACAAGGGGTGGTTAGATTGACAGAAGACTCTATGCGTGGAAAAGTGGCAATCATCACAGGGGCAGGGCGCGGCATTGGAAGGGCTGTCGCTTTGACTCTCGCACGTAACGGAGCCAAGGTTATGCTGGCAGCCAGAACAGATTCACAGTTGCGCGAAGTACAGGAGGAGATTCAATCTTTCTCAGGAACGGCGGAGTATCTCACAGTAGATATGGTAGATGAGCGCCAGATTAGCTCGCTAGTGCAAGCAACAATTGAGAAGTTCAATCGGATCGATATTGTCATAAATAATGCTGGCATCGGATCAAACATGCCGCTTGCCGAACTAACAACAGAAGAATGGGATAAGGTCATGGCTGTAAATGCGCGTGGACCATTCATACTATGCCGCGAAGCCATTCCATACCTTATTCGACAAGATCGCGCATTCATAGTTAACATAGCATCGGTTGGCGCTCGAAGATGTTACACAAATAATGGTGCATATGTAGCCTCCAAGCATGCCCTCAGATCCATGTCTATCGTCCTATCGAAAGAGCTCCGAAACACTAACATACGAGTTCATGTAGTCAATCCCGGCGGTGTCATAAGCTCGATGTTAGAAGAGATGATGGAGAGCGGCAGGCCAGATCTGAAAGAGGCCAAACTAGTTAGCCCCCAGGAAGTCGCAGACGCAATCTTATTCCTAGTTACACAACAGGGCAATGCCGCTATCGATGAGCTCAGTATCAGAAGAGTAGACTCATCATACTGGTGTTATCCATAATCTCCGAGTCCCGCCTTGTCAGGCGGCACAAGTTGCTGCAGTCTCATCTGGTGGGCGCCGCCGCCCAAGAATCGTTCGCACGGTTCCCAGGCGGGGCGCTACCCTTACAGTAGCACGGTACTGAATCTCCTTCAGTAATTCTGTCGATTCGCCCATCATCCCCACAATTTCCAGTCTCGCGCAAGATTCGCTTGCGGACATATTGCATCTAATAGATGCAAATGTGTTTATCCCAGATCGTGTGTGATCCGGGGAAGGAATTTTCGACTAGTCATAGAACGTATACACAGAGAATCGGACAACAAGGGACAACACGAGCGATTATCGGTCTAAACTGGACAAGGATGGGGTGGATCATATTGATCCCGGAAGAGCGTTGTCAGAAGATATTACATGAGCTTACGGCAAGGAGAGTCGTGCCGGTAAGCGATCTCTCTTGGATGCTTTCGGTATCCACCAGAACAATCCGAAGAGATCTCGCAGAGCTAGAGAGACGTGGACTTGTGAGGCGGGTGCACGGTGGAGCCACGCTGGCAGAGATGGCCGATTTTGATGACCCCTCTATTGAGGACCGAGAGGTCAGTTTTGTCGACGAAAAACAAAGGATTGGAAAAGCTGCAGCTAACTTGATTCGTCGGCGTGACTGCATCCTGCTGGATTCGGGTACCACGACACTTGAAGTTGCACGATATCTGCCACAGGATTATGACCTGACAGTCGTTACAACCACCCTTCCCATAGCGAATGAGCTAGCTCAAAGAGACGACATCAATCTCGTCATGATAGGTGGGTCTTACTACGAAGCAGCCCGTGCTTTTGTGGGCCCATTAACTGAGCAAAACCTGCGTGTCATTTCAGCAGATATCGCCTTCATATCTTGCGTTGGAATAGACCTGACAAGGGGGCTTACAAACACAAACCTGTTTGAATCCACTAAGCGAGTAATGATGGAAGTAGCCAGAAAGTCGGTTGTTGTTGCAGACCGTTCCAAGTTTGGAAAAAGGGCTCTTGCTATTTTTGGGGTGCTCGAAGACGTAGATGCTATTGTGACCGACAGTGGTCTCGATGAGACAATCGTTGCTGAACTTCACCAGAACGGCATCAGAGTAGTGCTAGCCTAAGACTTAGCTTGCGATGCTATGGCCTGCCAGCTCGACGGTTTTCTACAGGCATCCAAGCCAGAGCCTGAATTACTGATGAATACGTAGACTAGTGTATGTTGCACAATCATAGTAGCCAATTCATGAAAGACGTCGTCCAGTAGGGGGTGGAACGGATGTCGCCTCAGAATGGTGCTGCTAGCAATAACGCTGAAGTATCATTAGCAAGGCGTACCGTACAAGTAATTGATGCGCTTGCAAAGCGTCCCAATTGGAGCCTAAAGGCGCTTAGCAGGGAGACTGGATTACCAAAAAGCAGTTTACATCGGCTCCTAAAGACGTTGGAAAGTGAAGACTACGTAAAGCAAGAAGATAAGGGAGGCATGTATTCCATTGGCTCCAGATTAGTGGAGCAGTCCGGAAGTATCGCCAAGAGAGCCTATCTTCAGAGAAAGGCTCTAGGTGTCATGTGTGAAATATACGATATAACCTGTGAAGACTGTGCAGCATCAGTCGTCCTGGACGCGATTCTACACTATGGCAGCCGAACATGCCTGATCTGCCTGGAGCATGAAGACTTTGGGGGGTTGATTACCGCTCAGATGGAATCGGTCCGTTTTCCGATGACTCTGCATGCTGGAGCTACAGGAAAAGTACTTCTCGCCTTCATGTCGGAAATTCAAGCCGCGCGGTTCATTTCTAGTAAAAGACTTGTGCCGCTTACTTCTCACACAACCACTAGCTCAAACATTCTACGTGACTCGCTTCGGAACATTAAGACAAAGGGATTTTGTGTTTCCCAAGATGATTGGATAAGTGGTGTAACGACAATTGCTGCACCAGTCGTGGATGAGCATGGCAACGCAGTAGCGGCTTTAGGCATAGCCGTAAGAACACGTGACCTTTCAGACGCGAGAGAAACGGAGTTGATAGATCTAGTTTCCTATGGAGCAAGACAGATTGCCAGCAAATCTTGAAGTAGATGGAGGGAGCCAAGCCCCCACCCAGATATCCGGGCAGGGGATACTTGACGCTTACATCCCGGCAACGAACCTTCAACGGCCTAGTAGATCCCGACACTCGCCAGGATTATGGCCGGTATTGAAGATAAAATGGGCAACAGCACTGTTGTGACAAAGATGTCCCGGTACGCCTCCCTGTGTGTCATGCCTGTCACCGCCAGAAGCGTTAAGACTGCACCATTGTGCGGTAGCGTGTCCAACCCTCCGGATGCGAGGGATGCCACCCTGTGAAACGCCTCAAGGCTGATGCCCGTCTTGGCAGCCAGCTGACAGTACTGCTCGCCCAGGGCAGACAGGGCAATACCCAATCCGCCTGAGGCAGATCCTGTGGCCCCTGCCAGGAGGTTGACGGCAATCGCTTCTGAGATAAGCGGTGACCCTTTGATTCCCAGTATGAGCGAAGTCAGTTTCTGAAACCCAGGAACCGATTTGACGACTGCCCCGAAGCCCACAGCGGCGCTTGTGTTAACGATGGCAGTGATCGAGCCAGCGGCTCCGCTGCTGATCGTTTTCGCAAACCCTCTATAGGCCCTAGCATTCGTGATCATGGCAAGCACGATTCCTGAGAACAACGCAGTCACAATATCCAATTTCCATAGATTCAGGGTCACTATTACTGCGATAAGTGGAAGCAACGACACGAAAGGATTTGGCAGTTCTCTCACTGCTGCCCCATTCTCTTTAGTGCCTCTTGTTGCAGGTTCGGTGAATACCTCACCTGCTTCGGCCAGTTTCCTTTCTCTGTACCTTAGATACGTGTATCCCAGGCCGAACATAAGAACAGCGGATACCAGGCCCATTACCGAAGCAGCTGATGGTGTTGTGCCAAAATAATCGATGGGAATAAGGTTCTGAATTTGAGGTGAACCCGGCAGGGCGGTCATGGTAAACGTAAATGAGCCCAATGCAATTGAGCCTGGAATCAGGGTTCTTGAGATGTTGGCCTCTCTGAACAGCGCAAGCGCCAGTGGATACATGGCAAACACAACTACAAACACGCTGATTCCGCCATATGTAAGCACCGCGCTCCCGATGATTACGCCCAAAATAGCCCTTTTAGGCCCAAGTATCTTGGTGAGCCAGTTGGCAATTGACCGGGCGGCGCCGGTGTAGTCCATCAAGTGCACGAAAATAGCTCCCAGCATGAATACGGGGAACCAGGATTTTGTGAACGCCACGAATCCGGTCATGTAGGTGCCTGTGTATGCCTCAAGCAACGGAAGTCCGCCTGTAGCAGCCACAACCAAAGCTGCCAGGGGAGCAACCCAGATGATGGAATGGCCTCTGTAGGCTAGAAACATGAGCAGCACCAGACCTATGATAATGCCGAACATGACTAGTCCTCCGTCCTCCTTAGATGAAACATGTTCCGCGCAGACGACCTGGCGGACTCCTAACTCATCTGCCCGTTTTGTGCTCAGGATGTATGTGTTTCAGCATTTCAAAGAGCATCTTGTCCCTTGTCTTTATTGCCTGTTCATGTTTGCCGCCTGAATAGTCCCAGAAACCTTTCCTTGACTTGACCCCCAGTCGTCCCGCATTCATCATTTTCTGGAGCATCGCCGGCGGTTCTTTCATGTCGCTCAGTTCTTCAAAAAGGTAATCAGATATGTAGTAGAAAGTATCCAGGCCTCCCAAGTCCGCAGTCTGCAAAGGCCCTACTATTGGATACCTAAAGCCCGGCCCATATTTCATGGCTCTGTCAACGTCCTCGAAACTAGCAATCCCTTCATCTACTATGTGCAAAGCCTCTCTGAAGACTGCAAACTGGAGCCTGTTTCCTATAAAGCCGGGAGCATCTTTATGTACGATCACAGCTTCTTTTTCTATGATCGTCATGAGTTTCTTCAGTTCCTCTACGGTTTCATCAGATGTTTCATCTGCCTTTGTCAGTTCAACTAAGGGGATTATGTGGGGCGGGTTCCAAAAGTGCATTCCGATGAATCTTTCTTTGTTCTCAACCTTCTGGCATATTCCGTTTATGCTGAGCCCTGACGTATTCGTAGCAAAGAAAGCATCCTCTCTGGCAATTGCCTCTATTTCATGCCAGAAGTCCTGTTTTATCTCCATCTTCTCAATGATGGCTTCGATAATGAGGTCTGCATCGCTGAAGACCTGGTTGTCTGTACTATAAGATATGAGTCCCCTGACTTCTTCCGCCTCCTCGGGGAGCATTATCCCCTCCTCGATGAGGCTGCTATTGAAGATGTCCACCAGTTCAGCCGACCTTTGCAGGTGTTCCTCGTCTATGTCGGTTACGACTACATCGTAGCCTTTCCTGGCGAAGATTTGCGCTATTCCCGAGCCCATGGTACCGGCTCCTGCAACGCCAATTTTCTGTATGTCGTCGACTTTCATTGCTGTCACCTCTCCTGTCATTGCGTCTCGTGTTGAAAGCAAGTCATTCATCACCGGACACTATCACTAATTCTGATTAGGTGATCAGTCAAAACGTTCTACCGCATCCCCCCATTAGTCCGTCGTGCCCATGTAAGACTGGCAATCCAATGCGCAGCTTCTGCTTGAGCTGTACGGCACAAATGCCAGGGCAGATAATGGCCATCGCCATTGTAGCCCGGGCGGCAGTCACCCACAACAAAGGCGCCATTACGCTGGCGCCAAATTGAACGAGGCATTTCCGCAATCGGATTAGCAATTGCCACAATCGACGTGGCAACCACAACCTGTCCCTGCATTCAAATATCACATTCGCCGGACGCATTCAGGGAAACTAGATTATTCGATAAAATTCCTCATCATACGAAGTCTTCCACAAATTTGGCAATATCCCTGCCCGCAATGAGTGAGTCAAGTTCTCCAAATTGCTCCCATCCTGTCTATGAAAATTCAGTTGGCTCCTGGCCTTGGATGAAAATACAATGTGCATCCTGTGCGAGAACCATAACGGTGAAACAGCCACGCATCCAGCGCCCACAGACGGTAATTAACGCGGCCAAACGTCGCCTGGCTGCCGTGAAATGGGTGCGAATGTAGTCTGGGCACAGAACACGTAAATCAGAATATACAACAGGGAGAAGACTTTCTGTGATTTGCTCAGGTTCGGATCGCGCCCCACTGCCCCAGACCGGACGGAGAAAGGCTCAGCCAAAGGAACTACTCGGAAGAAGTAGAACTCATATGAATGTCGGAGGTCCTCGGAGGTGCGGGGTGAGGACATAACAGCGCTTCAGAATCCAACTAGCGGGCTACGCTGTCATGGCGTTTAAGACATAGAAGGGATGACATGAGGTGACTAAGTTTTGCGACACATAACTCGTCTCGTACTAATATCACGCGACTACTGGCGCTGGATGGCGATAGCGCTCATTGCAATGCTCGGGGTTACCGCTGCTAATCTAGCAGGCCCCTGGCTGATAAGAAGCCTTGTGGGCACAATCGAAGAAAGTTTCGGCCATGGAACGGCAGATGCGAGCCAGGTGGTCAGCATATCGCTCACTCTGCTTCTCGTGTACGCTCTCAGGCCTGCGCTTAGAGCTCTCCAGGTCTGGGCTGCCCACGTTGCCGGATGGGGTGCCGTGGCGGCGGCTCGGAGGGAGATCTATGATCACCTGCAAAGACTGTCCCCGAGGTATTACTCGGCCACTCAGACAGGGCAAATCATGTCGAGAGCAGTAAATGATACCCACCATTTTGAGACATTGATTGCCCATGTGATCCCAGAAGCTATCGTCAGCCTCCTCACAGTCGCCGGAGTCTTCGCTGTGCTCTTCTCGATCAATCCAACACTGGCGCTATATACCTTGGTGCCTATCCCCCTTATCATACTTGGATTCGTCGCATATAACAGATATGTCCGTCCTCTGTTTCGTCATGCCCAGGCAAAGCTGGGAGATCTGAACGCAGTTCTACAAGACAACCTCAGCGGAATGCGGGAAATCCAGGTATTCACGCAAGAAGAACGAGAAATGGAGTCTGTGGGCAAGCGCATTATGGTGCACTCTTCGGCTATCACGAAAGCTGTGTCAACAAGCGCCTGTTTCCACGGCGCAATCGACTTCTTCGCAGGTCTCGGAACTGTCTCAGTTGTTCTGTTTGGAGGCTTGATGGCGATCCAAGGCCAGATATCCATCGCTGATATCACCGGGTTTCTTCTGTATGTGAGCCTCTTCTACGAGCCTATCATGGGGCTTAACCGGCTCAACGAATCCCTTCAGCAAGCCCTGGCCGCATCCGACCGCTATTTCGAAGTGCTCGACACAGAGCCAGACATACATGATGCCTCCGACGCCGTGGAACTCGAGAAGGTTGAAGGCTACATAACCTACGACAACGTCTCCTTCAACTACGACGAAACCCCGGTGCTCAAGGGCATAAACCTGGAGATCAACCCTGGCGAGATGATTGCTCTTGTAGGTCCCACAGGTGTGGGGAAAACAACAATGGCCAACCTGATTCCCAGGTTCTATGACCCCACCAGAGGACGCATTCTGGTGGATGGGGTAGATATCCGCGATGTTACGATCTCTTCTCTACGTCGGCATATCGGCATGGTATTGCAAGATGTGTTCTTGTTTAATGGGACAGTCGCTGAGAACATCGCGTACGGTAGCCCCGAGGCTACTTTGGAAGAGATCATCGAAGCTGCAATAGCCGCAGGGGCCGACGAGTTCATCAGGGAGATGCCAAAGGGGTACGATACCCACATAGGAGAGCGGGGCGTAAGGCTCTCGGGCGGGCAGAAGCAGAGGCTTGCCATAGCAAGGGCCCTCCTCTACGATGCACCCATTCTCATTCTGGATGAAGCAACATCATCGGTAGATACTGAAACTGAGGCCAAGATCGCAGCCGGACTGGAAAGGCTCATTGGAGGCAGGACTACAATAGTCATCGCCCACCGCCTCTCAACGATCCGCAATGCTGACAGGATCGTTGTGCTGGACGAAGGCGAGATAGTGGAAGAGGGAACCCATGAGGAACTGATGGAGCTGGGCGGCCTGTACGCCAAATTGGTTACGGTTGATGCAGGCAACGGGTGGATTGAGTCTTGAGTCTGGGATGGTGCTGGGCATCAAGGCCGCCCCGTTGGGGAGGGTATTCCTTAGGGGAATCGGCCTCGCAATCCACTTGCCGAGGGAAATCGCGCAAGGGACGCTAGGCAGCTTCTGCCTTATGTCGCCCGAACTGCCGTCATGACCTCTGGGACCAGACAGCGTTCTGGCAGGGGAATGCTGAAGAAGCGAGAAACTGTTTGCTGCGAGCTAGGAGAAGGAGGCAATGTGGAAAGCCATGAACGAAACTCTTAAGGTCATCAAGAGGAGACGAAGTGTCCGGGCGTACAGGTCGGAGCAAATAGCCGATCCGGAACTTGAGGCTATCCTTGAAGCTGCGATCTGGGCTCCTAGCGCCATGAATCAGCAGAAATGGCATTTTACCATTATCCAAAACAAAGACATGTTGCAGAAGATTACTGACGTGGCCCGCGAGATCATGAAGTCCGGTCCTGAGCGCATGGCCCAGAGAGCGGCTTCGCCCGACTTCAGCCCTTTCTTCCACGCACCCACGGTGGTAGTCATAACAGGCGATTCGACTGGCCGATTCGTTCAAATTGACTGTTCGCTTGCTGCGCAAAACATTGTTCTGGCTGCGGAATCCCTCAACATCGGTTCATGCATAATGACATCGCCTGAGCTCATCTTCAAATCGGAAAAGGGCAAGGAATTGCTAGTGGAGCTCGGCGTCCCTGAAGGCTATGCGCATGTATGCACTGTGGCTTTGGGATACAGGGATGGCGATCGCCCTCCGGCAAAGCCCAGAAAGAATAAAGTCATTAGCTACATAAGATCATAGAGCTCCAGATATCTCTGGTAGCGTCGCTGGTACGCCCGGCACTCCCGATGGCGTGGGACTAGCCTGGAGGCAATTGCAGGTCTGTAGACCTCCGCCTGATTGCCTCCAGTGACAGCCTGCAGGGCTACAAGGGCTCCTCCAACGGTAGAGTCATTGGCCACTCCACTGGCGAGGATTTCACGGCCGAAGATATCTGCCGCCATCTGGGCCCATTCCTTTGAATTCATGATTCCCCCGGAAAGAAGTATCCGTTCGGGCTTGCCTCCTACATCCTTGAGAATCTCATAGCATTGGCGCATGTTGAAAAGCACGCCTTCCAGGACGGCATGATAAAGATCGAACTCATCGTGGACAGCATGGATCCCGACGAAACCACCTCTCCTGTCTTCACGCCATCCTGGACACCTCTCCCCAAACACAAAAGGGATGAAGAAAGGTGCATCAGCGACTTCCACATCTCTGACGCCCCGGGAGAAGGCCTCATACACGCCTGCATCGCGCGTTTTGCGCCCTACCCGATTGAGAAACCAATCCACGCAGTTCGTGCCATTGTTTACTGCAGCGCCGGCAAGGCGCTTGCCCTTGAACATGTAGTAGCACCAGGTGGATGGAGTCACGGGCATCTTGGGCTGGGTATGTGCAACCCGTAGCGCTCCGCTTGTGCCTACCGACATTGACATGGTCTTCCCTTCAAATCCGCCAACCGCCACATGGTTCATTGCCCCATCCGAGCATCCAACCGTGACCGGCAAACCCGCCGGGAGCCCTACACTGTCCGCGATCGAATGCGAAAGCGGCGCGGTGTGGAAGGCCTCCACGAGCGGATTCAGCTGCTCCCTCCTGATTCCGGCTATCTCCAGAACATCGTCATCCCAGTCGAGGGTATTTATGTTAAGCAGCCCCGTCCCCGATGCAACGCACCTGGAAACCCCCTGAGCATCCGTGAGCGATTCAAACAAGTATTCCACCTGTGATGACAGAAATGATGCGCAACTTGTGAGTTCAGGCTGAGTTGACCTCAGATGGAACCACTTCCATACCGGATACATGGCATGAACCATGCAGCCGGTCTTCTGATAAAAGGCCCTTACGAACTCCTCGTCGAGCCGGACAGGAGCCACGGATTCTACTCCTGAAAGATCAGCCCAGGTCCTTATGGGGCCTACCGGGTTGCGATCAGCATCGAGCAGCAACAGGCTGTGCCACGTGCCTGTGATGCCTATGCCTTCAATAGAAGCTCGCATGGCATCAGCTGCCTTCACGGCCTGGCTGAGCACATCCAGTGCTGCTGCCACCATGCCGTCTGCGCTTTGGCTCGGCCCATCGGCGACATCCGGATCAAAGGCCTTGGAGAACTGGGAGAGCACACCGTCTGCCTCGGAGAACAGCATACACTTAGCCGATGACGTACTCACCTCGAGGCTTGCCACTGTGTTGTCAACTGTCATGCAACCCACCTGACCATCCTGTAGATTACGGAATTCGGCCTCGCTGTCCAGCTGTGAAGCTAAACGCCGGAGTACGCCGAGAACCCACCATCAACCGGGATTACTGCTCCGTTCACGAATTTGCCCGCGTCTGATACCAGCCACAGAAGCGTGCCAATCAGGTCGCCTGGCACGCCGTAACGTCCCATGGGCGTATGGCTGATGATCTGATGGCCCCTTGCGGTCGGCTCGCCACTCTTCTCATCTACCAGCAGATAGTAGTTTTGCTCCGTCAGGAAGAAACCCGGGGCAATTGCGTTCACTCGTATGTCCCTGGAGTAGTTCTGGTTGAAATGTACTGCCATCCACTGAGTGAAGTTGCTTACCGCTGCTTTGGCCGCAGAATAGGCAACAGTCCTCGTAAGGGGCGTTATGGCCGCCATGGAAGACATGTTTATTATGACTCCCTCCCCACGTTCGACCATGATCTTGCCGAACACCTGCGTGGGAAGGATCGTGCCTATTATGTTAAGATTGAAAACCCATTGGATGGCCTCAGCAGGCAGATCGAAGAAGGACTTCGTATCGCTTGTTGTGGCATCAGCCTTGTTGCCGCCGGCGCCATTGATCAGAATGTCTACAGTGCCGAAACGGTCCACGACTGCTTCCGCCGCTTTCTCCAGGGATTCGAGGCTTAGAACATCAGCGCGAATTGCAATAGCAACTCCGCCTTCACTGTTGATGTTGTCTCTAACAGCATTGGCCTTAGCCTCGTTCAGATCAAGCACCGCCACTCGGATGCCTTCCCGCGCGAGAGCGTACGCCATTTCGCTGCAGAGAATGCCTCCTCCGCCCGTTATGACGGCGACTTTTCCTGTCAAATCAAAAAGAGCACTCATTGCTCAATACCTCCCCATCAGTAACCTTGTAATCACTGCAGTTGCTACATATGCCACATTGGCGCTGCATCGCCAATCAGTCACGCCGCCAAACATCCTGCCGTCTCCTACAGCGACGGGCATCCGGCATCAGCTGCATGTTCGGAGTTGTCTGCTACTACATGCTCCCTGCTGAAGGCAAGCAACGCGCTGTCATGCCAAGTATCCGCACAGGTGCTCTCTGGCGATGGGGCGCAGGCCCCCGAAACCCAGCCCGATCCACCCGGATCTCGGGGAGCCTGCAAACTCAGCCTGAGAGTAGAATGCTGAGTTAGCAAAATCTCTCCTTGAGAGCCCATAGCCCTAGTGCAGGATTGCTGACGTAGAAGACCCCATCCCCGCCAGATGTTGTATTAAAACCGTCCCTCAGCATGTCTGGCCTGTACGTTTCCAGAGCCTCCGAGAGTGGCATGTACTCGTAATTGACGCCCTCCATATCCTCCCTGGTAAGGTTGCCCGGGGCGTAGACTATGCGGAACCTGCCTTCGGCCGATCCGTGAATCAAATGGGCAGCAACCGCAAGATTATTTCCGAGATCCTGTTCTCGTTTGACTGTTTCTACCACGCGTCGGGATCCTACATACCCGTATTTCCTGATAAGACGATCAAAGTCAGGATCCTCACCAAACTGCCTTAAGCCGGGGGCAATGATAACAAGTTCTCCGCCGTCATCCATAGCCATCCTTGTTCTGTAGATGGCCTTATTGCCCAGCCAGGTGCTCTTGAACTCATCAGGATCAAGATAAGCTACAACCTTCTTCAGCGGCTTGTCTAGCAGTGTCAGATTGTGGCGCCGGCCGAGCTCCGCTGCATCCTCGAATAGCTCGCGCCCGTATCCCGCAAACAAACCGTGCACCTTCGTCTCCCCACGTTCAGATGTGGTGACAGTCAGGATATATGACAAGGGGACAGACGCAAGGAAGTGCTTCTCAACATAGTCCAGTACACGCCGCACCGGAGTATCAGTACGCCCCATCATTCTCTCCATGCCGTAGGCGGCCCCGAGAAAATGAGACTTGTCTATGAAATCCTTGCCGCCGCATCCCACTGCTATATTCTTTGTGTAGTTCGCCATCCCAACGACTTCATGTGGCACAACCTGCCCAATTGAGACTATCAAGTCGTAATCATTCTCCACAATGCGCCTGTTGAGCTCCACACTGATGGCGAAATCCACTATGCCCCCCGACACTTCAGACACGTATTCCGACGGCACTTCTCCAACTCGCACAGTATCCTTCCGCCAGTCATGCACAAGAAACCGGTCGGCAGGGATGTCGCCGAACATCAACACTCTCTGCGCCTCAGTAATGGGGTCGTGGGTACCTAGTGCAGGCATGACGTCAACGCGGGCGCGATCGCTCATGAGCTCAAAAAGCATCTCTGCTATCATGCCGGCTGCCGAATGGTATCGCGTGTAGTCTGGTGGAATCAACAATACCCGCCCTGGCACGGGAGACAACGCATCCACCCAGCCTCCGAGAGCTTTCGCTATCTCAGACGGGCTTAAGGATTTCCCCTGCAACTTGAGATTCTTCATATCCTCTACTCCACATCGATGTCTCATATTCGGCTCGCGGCAGCCTTGTCCAGAATCAGCACAGCATCTTCATGCCTGCGCAGGATTGACGCCGGGCAGGCTTCGTCTATCGGACCGTTGACGGTATTGGCCACAGCCTCAGCCTTCCGATCCGTGGGAACTATCGCACATATTGAAGCCGCCTTCATGACGGCGGGAATGGTCATTGTCATTGCCGTCTTCGGAACGGCCTCAAGCGTATCGAAGGCGCCGTCATGGACCTGCTGATTCCTGCAGATTTCATCCAACTCAACTTCCTTGATGATCCGCTTGTCATCGAAATCAGCAACAGGCGGATCGTTGAAGGCTATATGGCCGTTTTCACCTATTCCAATGCATGCAACATCCAAGGGATGCTCTTGCAAGAGCGCGGCGTATCTCTCCTCGATTTCCTCTTCCGTCATGCCATCTCGAGGCGACAAGAGTAATACGTTTCGCGCTTCTACTTTCCCCCAGAGATGCTCCTGGAGATACAGGTCGAACCTTTGAGGAGCACCAACGGGCAGAGTATGATACTCGTCAAGGTGAAAACAGTTGATCTTGTCCCAGGGAAGCGCCTCATCCTCCAGAAGGCTTTCAATAAAGTCGTTCTGGGAAGGCGCAGCAGCGAAAACCACGTTTGCTTCGCCTTTACGGGCGACCGCCCGGCGAATCCTTTCGCCTACAATTGCCGCTGCCGCTCGCCCTGCAGCCGCTCTGTCTTCATATACTTCTACTCTCAAGCTATCCCTGGTCATTTCCGATATGGGCTTATCAATGCGCATGCTCACTACTTGCCATCCTCCCCAATCACTGTTGCAGTTTGCTGCGGCACTACTTCCTGGATGCCCCAAGGTATGCCTCCTGAACCATAGAATCATTCAAGAGCTCCTCGCCTGTCCCCTCCATTACTATTCTGCCGTTCTGCAGCACGTAGCCTCTGTGGGCTATCTCCAGAGACTTCCGGGCATTCTGCTCAACAAGGAGGACTGTGACTCCCTGCCTGTTTATCTCCTGTATGAGAGACAAGACGTTTGTCGCAAGAATCGGGGAAAGGCCGAGCGAGGGCTCGTCGATGAGAAGCAGCGACGGCTCACTCATCAGTCCTCTGCCTATGGCCAGCATCTGCCTCTCTCCACCGCTTAACGTGCCGGCAGATTGCTGCGCCCTTTCCTTCAGCCTCGGAAACAGGCTATACACTCTCTCGATGTTGTTTTCTATTCCGCGTTTGTCCCATCTAAGATACGCCCCTGAAAGCAGGTTCTCATATACGCTCAGGTTATCGAATACTTGTCTGCCCTCTGGAACCTGAACGACGCCTTTCCTCACAACCTCCGGAGGATTCTTCGATAAGACCTCGCCGTTCCAGCTGATCTTGCCCTCATAGTCCACCACGCCTGAAATCGCATTGAGCAAGCTGCTCTTGCCCGCACCGTTCGCGCCGATCAGCGCAACGATGGTCCCGTTTTCCGCGCGCAGGTTCACATCTATGAGAGCTCGAACAGCACCATACCTTACACTCACATTCTCCAGTTCGAGCATTGCAATCAATCCTCCCCTAGATAGCATGTGAGGACTTCTTCGTTGCACCGAATCTCATCCCATGTCCCTTCGGCTATCTTCTTTCCGAAGTTCATCACGATAATGCGGTCAGAAATGTCAGATATGAATTCCATGGTGTGTTCAATCACTATGATGCTGAGATCGAGCTTCTTCTGGGCCATCCTTACCAAAGAGAGCAGTTCGTTGGTCTCCTCATTGTTGAGGCCTGCAGCAGGTTCATCAAGCAATACGACCTTTGGCCTTGTTACAAGGGCCTTCACTATCTCAAGAAGCTTCTGGCGCCCGTAGGGAAGCGACTGCGCTTCTTTGTTCATGTGCTGTTTAAGCCCGAACATGTCCAGCATCTCTACACATATGTCCTCTATTTCTGCTTCAGCCCTTCGGGTCCGCGACGACCATACCAGCGCATCCCCAAGGGAGTAGGTCGCCGTCAGGTGGCAAGCAGCCTTCGTATTCGAGAGAACACTCAGACCCCGGAAGAGGTGTATCTCCTGGAACGTTCTGGATATCCCCAGCGAAGAGACTTCATGGGGAGGCATCCGCTTCAAGCTTTCGCCGTCCAGAAGAATATCGCCTGAGTCAAGGGGAGTTACCTTGCTGATCATATTCAGCACGGTGGTCTTTCCTGCTCCGTTCGGCCCTATCAGACCGACAATCTCTCCCTTCTTCAAGTCCATCGAAAGGGAATCAACGGCCTGCACTCCGCCGAATGCCTTGCTTATGTTGTCAACGACCAGTATGGCATCTCCGTCACGCGTGCGCGATGGACGGGTCATCTCTTCACATCTCCCTTCCGAGGCTTCTCCCGGAGAAAGCTGAACTCCCAGGAGCCGAAGACTCCCGCCGGCCTGAACAATATGGTCACCAGGATTATCAGGCAGTAGAGAATGACTCTCCACTCAGCTGCAGTTCGCAGCATTTCCATTAGTATCGTCAACCCGATAGATCCCAGAAGCGCCCCTGTCTGGCTCATCAGTCCACCGAAGAACACCATGACAAGGTACTCCGACGACATTGCAATGCCGAACATGTCGGGAGACAGGTATCCAAGATAGAATGCATAAAGCCCTCCTGCCAGTCCTGCCAGCACAGCCCCGAGCGAGAATCCGATTTGCTTGGCTGCAAAGGCGTTCACGCCATAAACCTGGGCGGCAGTCTCGTCTGTTCTTACAGACACGCATGCCCGCCCGTAGCGTGAAAGCTTGAAGTTGCGTACGATCAGCACTACAGCAATGACTGCAATCACTACATGCCAGAGCCTTGTGATATTGGGCACGCCGATCAGCCCGATAGAACCGCCTGTCCAGCTTGACACGTTAAGAATCGACTCCACTCCATAGCCGAAAGCTATTGTAGCCAGGGAGAAGTAGGTTCTCCGAAGGCGCAAGCTGGGCGCCCCCACTATGAAGCTTGCTATCAAGCTTGCCAACATGCCCACGAGTATCGAAGGCACGAAGCCAAGGTTAAGGCGGAGATTGGCTATCCCGGCAGTGTACGCGCCGACAGCTACAAATGCAGCCTGTCCAAGCGAGAAAAGCCCAGTCAGGCCTGTAAGCACATACACCCCCTGGGTGACTATGACTGTTATCCCCGTTAGTATCAGTACCCCTTCTAGGAATGACATTTTCTCACCTCCGCCTTTCTAGATCTTTTCCTCAATCGCCTGGCCAGTCAAACCCTGAGGTCTGGCCAACAGCAATAGAACGAGAACCGCAAAGGTTATTGCCGGGCTCACTGCTGAGCTAATGTAGGCGCTCACGAAAGTCTCCAGTAGGCCAATGAGCAATCCCCCGAGAACCGCCCCGGTCAAACTGCCAAGTCCTCCGATTACACATGCGAAAAGAGCTTTGTATACGAAGAACCCTATGGTTGGATAGACGGCATATTTGACACCAAGCAGGGCGCCAGCGACTCCTGCGAGCATTCCGGATACGAGAAACACGCCTGCGATTACCGAGTCTATGTCCATGCCCATGAGTTGCGCAGCCCTGGTGTTGAAGGAAGCGGCCCTAACAGCAAGCCCAAACCTGGTCCTGAAAAGCACATAACTGAGCACCAGGAGGCAGGCGATTGCTATTATGAGCATTCCGGCGTCAATCCATGGAACCATGATAGCTCCAATGTTGAACGTACCTGCTAAGAATGGACGTGGATACGCGACTATGTTGCCTCTCGAAACATAGACTAGCAGCGCAGTAACGAGATTGAATATGGTGAGAGAAGCGATGAAGAAATAGAGGGCTCCCTGACCCCGTTTCCTCAGCACTCGCAGGGTGCATCTCTCAACAAGCACTGAACTCAATCCCGACAGCACTATTGAGCATAGGATGGCCACTGGAATTGGCGCAGACAAGCGCAGCGCGATCCAATAAGAGAAGTAGGCTCCCAAAGCTATGATTGCGCCATGTGAGAAGTTAGCAATTCCCAGTATGTTGTACACCAGTGAAAAGCCTACCGCCAAGAGAGCATACATTGAGCCAACAGATATCCCGTTTATTACTTGTTGTATAAACACCGTTTGCCCTCCCCCGTAACCGCCCAGCCAGGCTTGGCCGCAGGCGGGGCCCCGAGCACGGCGCCCCGCCTGCATAGTTCACTTGCCAAAGCTAGCCTGCTGATTGCGGTTAGCTAGGATTCTCTGGCTACCATTATTTTCCGCCAGGGTATACCAACTTCATTGGCTTCACTGAACCATCAGGCTCCCACCTGAATATCCAGGCCGGCATGTTGATGGGCCTGTGCGTCTTTGGATCGAAGCTCAGTTTGCCATCGCCCTGTAGTATGGATACATTGGTCAGACTCTCCAGAGCTGCGCGGATAGCTTCTGGATCATCCGAGTTTGCCTTCTTTATAGCCGCAGCTACGATATGGACGTTGTCGTAACCGAAGAGCACGTTTATGGTGATCACTGGCTCACCGTACCTCTTCTCGTATCTGGCCATGAAGTCGGCCAACCGTGCATCGTCGAAGTCAGCATTGTAGATGTAGTAAATGCCTGAGACCACATCATGGCCACCGGCAGCCTCTACGAAGGGCGGCGAAGTAAGCGTGTTGGCACCGAGAACAACAGCCTTGATTCCGAGTTCCCGAGCCTGCTTCACCTGAAGGCCTGCCTCCTGCGCATACTGGGCGATGTAGATGCAATCAGGGTTGGCTGCCTTGATCTTCGTCAGCTGGGCCTTGAAGTCCATGATACCCGCCGGGTACTCAATGTACTCCACTACTTTTCCGCCGTTGGCGTTCCAGTAGTCTCTGAACGCCTCCGCCTGAGAAGTGGCAAACGAGTTGCCCTTGTTCACAATGCATGCAGCGGTCTTGAATCCAAGGTCCTTCAAGCCGTACTGCGCTACGATCTGCCCCTGCTCTATAGAGCTGGGCTGAGCAAGGAAATGGTACTTGTTCACCTTGCCCGGGGCGGGAATGGTGACCAGTGGCTCCATAGCGTTCGACACAATCGGAACCTTCATTTGCTCTGCCACAGGAGCTATGGCAAGGTTGACGTTACTGAAGTTGGTGCCAATTATCACGCTGGCCTTGTCCTGCTGGACCAGTTTCCTGTATGCAGAAACACCTTCTGCCGGCTGTCCCTTGAAATCGTACGTAACCAGTTTGACTTGCTTTCCGAGGAGACCGCCTGCTGCGTTGATCTCCTCAACTGCCAATACGCATCCATTTCGCTCCTGTGTGCCCTGCTGCGTTGTGGGGCCGGTAAGCGCAGCTATTTCGCCGATCACAATGACGTCACGAGCAGCGTTCGCTCCGAACTGGGTCACAAGCGCCACTAGCATTGCCAGGGCAAGAATGGCTATCCCTTTACGCTTCATTGTGTTTGACACCTCCAGATTATGAGTCTAATTGTTCTGGTAGAGAGTCTGTGCTGGAACTGATTACTCTCCAGGATATGAAAGCTTAACCGGGATTCTCGATCCGTCATCACCCCATTTGAACACCCATGATGGCATGTTCACCGGCTGGTGGGTCTTGGGGTTCATTGTGAATGATCCGTCTCCGGCGAGAATCGGCACATCTTTCAGGTTCTCAAGAGCGTCCCTGATAGCTATAGGATCCGGCTTTCCGACTGAAGAGATCGCCCTGGCAATCATGTATATGTCGTCATATCCGAACACAGCATGATAGGTTACAACCGGCTCACGGTATCTCGCCTCGTACGCCTTATGGAATCTCTCAAACTTGGGGTCTGAGAAATTGACGTTGAAGAGGAAATACGTTCCTGCCGCATTCTCCATGCCGCCACAGGCGTCTACATAGTTCTGATCCGAAAGACTGTTCGATCCAAGTATGGTCGCGGTGATGCCCAGTTCCCGAGCCTGACGCACCTGGAGTCCGCCACCCTGTGCATACTGTGGCAGGAAGATGACTTCGGGAGACTTTACTTTCATCTGAGTCAGGAACGCACGAAAGTCAACAGTGCCGCCTGCGTACTCGATGTATGATACCACTTGCCCTCCGCGAGCCTTGATGTAGTCGCGGAAAGCTTCGCCCTGCGACGTAGAGTACGAGTTGGACTTGTCCACGAGACAGGCAGCCGTTCTGGCCCCAAGGTCTTCCCATGCAAACCTAGCCATAATCTCTCCTTGCATTGCCGAAGATGGTTGGGCCAGGAATGTGTAAGCATTGACCTTGCCCGGCGCAGGCACCGTGATCCTGGGTTCAATGGCCTGGCCGATAATGGGCACCTTCTTCGATTCTGCTACGGGTACGATTGCAAGGCTGATGTTGCTGAAATGGGTTCCGCCTATCGCCACCGCCTTGTCCTGGTCAACGAGCCTGCGGTAGGCCGACACACCCTCTTCAGGCTTGCCCTTGTGGTCATATACGATGAGCTTGACCGGTCTTCCGAGAACGCCTCCCTTTGCGTTTATCTCCTCGGCGGCCAATACAGCGCCGTTTCGTTCCTGCGTGCCCCAGAGGCTCGTAGGCCCAGTAAGGGCAGTGATGAAACCTATCACAATAGGCTCCTCTTTCGCTGCCACGACGCTCAACGACAGTAGCCCTATCATCAAACAACATGTGACTACAGCGGCTAGACGTTTCATCGGCAGTCTATTCTCCCTTCTAGTGTAGACCTAGCGCTAGCGATCTCCCCAAACGACTTCAGAATGTACTGAGCAGTGCTCTCGGCATACGCCTCCAGGCATCTTTCGCCCTTCTCCTTTGTGGCCTTGGACGGAATTCCCCACACACCGCAGGGGCTTATGGCCTTCATAGGCACGTAATCGAGGAATTCACGGGACACTTTAGGCACATAGTCGACTGCATGCTCCATCTTCACGGCCTCTTCATCGATGGCCATTATGCAGGAGACTTCAATCTCGCCCGCATGGACCTCCTGGTCAGCTGTTTCCATTACCCCATCCAGCAGGCCTTGAGCCCTGACTGCCCTATCAAACGGTGACATCCATATGGCCATTCCCTCAGGATGCTCATAGTTGAGATCCCTGATCGCCGGTTTTACTGCCCACAGTCCGCCGTGCCCCAAAAGCACAGCAGCCTTCATGATTCCCTGCTCATAACAGGACACAATCATCTCCTTTACAAAACGATAGAGCGTATCCGGCCGTATACTCACAGTCCCTGCAAAACCCCTGTGCTCATAGCTGGTTCCGAAGGGCACTGTAGGAACCACGTAGGCACCAAGTTTCTTTCCAACTCTTCTCGCAACCTCGGAGACGACCATGAAATCCGTCCCAACAGGAAGAACTGCAGTGTGCTGCTCTATTGCCCCTATTGAGAAGATGACTATCTCCGGCTTGCCTTCCTCTATTTCTCGAGTAGTGTTCCTGTGATCATACAATTCCGCCACCTCCGACAGAGGCTATTTGCGCTCCATGCTGATTGCGCCCTGGGGACAAACCCCAACACAGATGGCGCAGCCTACGCATTCGTCCTCCTTCACAAACGGCTCTCCATTCTTCTCGACTATGGCATCGCAATGGCCCAGCCCGACACAGCTCAAGCAGTTTATGCAACGATCTCGGTCTATCACAGCGCAAACCTGGGCAGGGTTCAGATCCCTGCTTGCCTTCAGGTAAGGAAGTGAAAGTCCCACGATATCCTCGAAGGAGGAATAGCCGTGGGACTCGAGATATGCCTCCATGCCTTCAGTGATCTTGCGGATGGCGCCAAATCCGTTCCACATGGGTTCGGTGCAAGCCGTAACAAGCGTCGCTCCCCACATCATGAGCATGATGGCGTCTTGCCACGTCGATAGGCCCCCGCCGCCTATTATCGGAATATTGACTGCCCGGGCAGTCTGCGCCACTAGCGCAAAGGATTGCGGTAGTGCGCAGGGTCCTCCGAGGCTTCCAAAGGAGGCGCCGTCGAGGTAAGGATAGAGAGGCTTTCCTCCGTTCTCCAGGTCCACTCGGGGAAGAGCAGACTGTCCTCCCGCCAGGCATATGCCGTCTGCTCCGGCACTTTCGCAAGCGGCGGCTGTGTCCGCAATATTCGAGACGTTGGGGGTGAGCTTCGCAATGACCGGAATATCTACGGCCGCTTTCACAGCCTTCACTATCTCGTGGCATACTTCGGGATTCTGGCCGGCTGCAGCTCCGTATGAGGCGCCAACCTTCTCCCCCATTCTTTTTGCTGAGAACGTCAGGTTAGGGCAGATCAGGTTGAGCTCCAGGGCATGAGCTCCTGCATTGGCCAGATCGGAAGCGAGCTCCTGCCATCCCTCGATATCCTCGCCAGCATGCCCCATGTTAGCAAAGATGGTAAGATCGGTGTTCTCCCGTGCCAGCCTGATCAGATCCGCCCCTTCTTCCTCTTCCAGCCTTCGGTCATGGCAGACTATGCTCACCTCATCGGGCACTGAGTACATCCTCAGCTGGGCGGCCCAGGGCTGCTTCTTCAGGGTGAGCTTCACTGATACGCCTCCGGCTCCGTTAGCTTCACATTCTTTCAGCTTCCGAAGCGAGGATGTAACGGGACCTGATGCAACTACGAAAGGATTCTTAAGCTTCAGTCCAGCAAACTCCACAGATGTCGAACTCAATTACAACAGCTCCTTCCACAGATCCTGGGGGTTCACGCTTCGTCCCTCTTTAGAGGACTGATACGTGGCCAGTATTATGGCAAGCGCAGCCAAACCATCCTCTCCCGATGCACCTGCAGGTGGCTCTGTCCCCTCTGCCACACATCTCACAAACTCGGCTATCTCCGCTACATATCCCAGGGACGCATCCTCATCTACTGCCGGTCTAGTCCAGCCTGTCGACATATCCGCTTTCTCCAGAACGTAGGAGTACCCAACTTCGCTGTACACGGAGATCGGGGATCCCTGTGTGAGATTGATATGGAGGTTGCCCTTGGATCCGTATATCTCTATGCGGTCGTCCATCCCGCCGACGGTAATGTAATTGCCTTCGATGAAAGCCTTCATACCGTTCTCGAATGTGATCACAGAGGCGCCCCAGTCTTCTCCCTCAAAATGCCTATGCACGAAGTTATCGTCCAGGCCGCCACTGACCTTGCCAATGACATCGGTAGGCTCGCATCCTGCAAGGCATCTGACAAATGCCGCCGGATGGATGGCCAGGTGGATCATGGACCCGCCTCCGCACGTTGACAGCTTCTGAGCGAAGGGCGAGTGCGAGCCTGCATGGGTCTCCTTGGCCTTGACGTAGAAAATCTCTCCAAGCGCGCCCTCATCAATTATCTCTCTGGCCCTGACTATCGCCGGAGCAAAGAGCCAATCCTCGGCATACATCAACTTCACGCCGCGCTCCCGGCATGTTCTGACCATCTCGGCGCCATCCTCAATCGTCGTTGCCAGGGGTTTCTCGCACACGACGTGCAAGCCAGCCTCTGCGGCAGCCATCACCACAGGGTGATGCAAGAAGTTAGGAACACATACGCTCACCATGTCCAGTTCTGACCTGGCGAACATCTCACTATAGCTTTCATATCTCTCCGGTATGCCGTACTTGTCAGCGAATTCATGCAAGTTGTCTGGAGCAGCCGCAGCCACTATCTCAGCCTGAGGGCACCTCATATACGCCCTGGCATGGAGCTCAGCTGCAAACTTGGATCCCACGATTCCTACTCTAATCTTGCGCAAATCCTAATCCTCCCTGCGGCAGTTAGAATGAGTAGACTTCCGGATTTGCCACGTGTTCCGGTCGTCTCCCTTCAAGCACTTCGATGAGATTGACCGCCGCCATCATTCCCATGTTTGCCAGTGCTTCACGGGTATAAGACCCCATATGCGGCGTTGCCACCACGTTGTCCGTCTTCAGAAGCTCATTGTCAACAGGGGGTTCTTCGGAGTATACGTCAATTCCGGCGCCTGCTATTGTCCCATCACTCAATGCCTTCACCAGGGCATCCTCGTCCACAATGCCACCCCTGGCCGTGTTTATGAGGTACGCACTTGGTTTCATCATTGAAAGCTCGCGAGCACCAATCAACCCCTCTGTCGCGTCTGAGAGCGGAACATGGATTGAGACAAAATCCGATGATTGGACCAACGTGTCAAGCCCGACGAATTCTGCGCCTATCGACTCTGCAAACTTCTCATCGGGATATATGTCATACAGCAGGATCCTGGCATCAAAACCGATACCCCGCCGCGCCACGGCCCTTCCAATCGATCCTGCCCCCACAATTCCGATGGTCTTGCCGGAAACGGCTCTCCCGTACAGCTTGGGCCATTGCCCGCGGCGCGTCAGCCGGTCAGCCTCGACAATCCGCCGGGCGCAAGCCAGCATAAGCGCGATGGCCAGGTCCGCAACTGCATCGGTATTTGCGCCCGGAGTGCAAGCAACAACTACTCCGGCTTCGGTCGCAGCCTCAAGATCGACCCTGTCCACGCCCACTCCGTAGCGTGAGATCACCTTCAGTTCGGGGCAGCTTGTAATTACGTCAGCGGTAAAATGGTCCACTCCTGCAATCACGCCGGCACAGCCTGCAAGTGCCGACCGAAGCGCCTCGCCCTCCATTGGCTTCCCGGTCCCATTGGCTCTGATCTTGTAGCCCTTGGAAGTCAAGAGGTCGCGAGCCTCCTGGCAAGCAGATGCGAAAGATGTAGATGTGACAAGTATTTCGGTCATTGCCAGTTCACTTCCTAACAGTGCTAGAATCGTTTGCCTACTACAGCCTCTCGAGTATTCCGCAAGCTTTCCATCCCCGCATCTCCGCGCTTCAACATAACTCCGATATATAAGGAATCAAGAACACAAAGCTGTGCAATGCGCGATCGGGCCGATTCGCTCTTGAATGTTTCGCCTACCGATACCCACAGGGTTATGTCGCTCAGCCTGGCAAGGGGACATCTGGCAAACCCGGTAATCAGAATGATAAACGCTCCCTGCTCCCGAGCCACCTCAATGGACTCGTGAATATCGCGGTTGCTTCCTGAGTAAGAAATGGCCACTACTACATCGTCAGGTGTCAAGAGCGATGCGGACATCACCTGCATATGCGGGTCCTCGTAGAATACGCAGGGAACGCCAGTCTTTACGAATTTGTGATGCGCATCTTTCGCAACTGCCGCAGATCCCCCTGTGCCGTAAAACTCGATCCTTCTGGCCTTCGCCAGACGTCCAATGGCCGCCTCCAGTTGTTCGGGCTCAAGCACAGAGAGGGTATCCTGCAGACCTCGTATGTTTGAGCTAATTACCTTGCTGCATATGGTATAAACGTCATCATCATCTGTCACGGTTTCGTACACATATTTGGATTCCGGAAGAACCGACATCGCAAGGGAGATCTTGAGCTCCTGGTACCCCTTGAGGCCCAGGCGCCTACAAAGCCTCGACACAGTTGCCTCGCTAGTTCCGCTACGCTCCGCAAGATCTGTGATGGACAGATATACTACTTCTTCAGCATTGGCGATAACGTATTCTGCAACCCTCTGCTCCGCGTTTCTCAGGTTGGGAAGGATCGACGTCAGCATCGGAAGGCCTCCCGCCATTGCCCGCCTCTTTTCTTCAACTTCCACGGTGGAAGTGCCATCATTTACACTCGCAGATCGAGTCACAGTTGCGGTACCCCCTGTAATCTACCGAGCAAACTCGGCTTGTTTCTGCCGCCTTCGCCGGGCTGTTCTTGCCAATCATTCGCACTCTTATTCGACTCCTATTCTCTATTGGCGAAAATTATCCTCTTTTTTGGGCCTATTTGATGAAAAGATTCTTCTCCCTCCGCAACGCTGCGATTTCCCCGCTGTCGGCAGCATCCCGCGCGGCCAGCACCATCGCATTTGCCCACAGAAAATCAGTACTGGCTATCGCTGGCTCCTCACCCGAAACAGCATTCACGAAGTCTTCGTATATGGTAGTGCGTACGAACTCAAGTTCCATTTCAGTCGGCTCCACCGCGTCACTGACGAAGCTTATAGATCCGCCCTCTGCCGGCAGGCCGCCGGTAGTCCCCACCTCCACCGCACCCCGGGTCCCTACTACAAAGTATCGGCAGTCTCCATGCATCAGTTCCTTTGCCGGAGTCAGCCAGTCAGTTCTGAACATGCCCATCGCGCCTTCGCCCGACGGACGAATCATGAAATGACCAATATCCTCGAATCCGCTATGCCTACGGCATGTGGCATTGGCATGGGCGGCGAAAACCTCAATTTCACAGGGATGCGTTATCCAGTTGTACACGTCCACATCGTGTATGCCCAGATCAACGATGACCCCGCCGTAACGACTCCGCTCGAAAAACCAGGGCGCCCGGGTTTCAGCGAGCAGCTTATGGGGCCTGAATGAGGTGAAGCTCACAATATCGCCCAGGGCACCAGCGTCCACCAGACGTTTCATAGTCATCACAGGCGGGTCGTACCTGACTGTGAAGAACGGAAACAGCACTGCGGAAGATTTGCTTGCCACTTTTTCCAATCTGCACAGGGAGTCCCATTCGATCGCCCCAGGCTTGTCGCACAATACATGCACTCCCATATCGAGGCATTGGGCAGCCACTTCTGCGCGCTCATCAGGTACATTGACTATGCCTACCGCGTCGATTCCTGCGTCAATGATCATACGGCGCCAGTCCTCATATCGAGGCAGTCCCAGATCTGAACCTACACGCCTGTACACTTGATCATCGGGCTCCGCCACGGCGCATACTTCCACGCCGGGGATCCTCATCATGCCATCTACCATCTCGTAGACGTGGAAATGGCGCAGGCCGATAATGCCGAATCTCAATTTCATCAGCTCCCCCTATATCCAGCCGTTGCGCCTCATCACTGCCGCTATCTCCCTGACTTCTTCTACCGTCACAGAGAGCCCCAGAACGTCGTTTGCAGCATCCTCCGGTATCACGCCTTCGATGACCAGGGCCCACAACATTCGCACGACGTAGCGGTCAAGAGGCCTGGAGAAGGTCAGCTCGGCAAAGTCATCTATCTGATTAGACAGCTCTACGAACCTGCCGGCGTCGCCATTGAAGTAAGCATCCATCAGCTCGACCTGGGGGGCTGTGCATGCGGATCCCATCCCTATCAGCGCGGCGACTCCGCCCCGCATGATCGTGTACCCTAACATGCGATCCTCGCCTGTAATCAAAGCCACGTTCGGGAACTTCTCGTGCAGCATCCGAGAGACATCTTGATACGTAGTGACACTATCCAGGGTGGCAAGCTTGATGGCGCATGTTTCCGGTATGCGCATCAGCTGATCCAGGGTTTCAGGGCTGTAGCTTATTCCCCCCGCCTCCCTGTACAAGTAGAAGAGAACGATGGGAACGCCAAGCCCTGCTATTTTCCGGTGGTATTCTATGACTCTCTCGTCCTGATCAGGCCTGTCGCGGTAAATTACCGGCGCATATACCAGGAATGCATCTGCTCCCAGTTCCACTGCATCCTCTGCCATTCGCATGGTGTCGTCTTCAAACTTCCGGATCCTGGCGTTTTCCTCCAGAGAATCATCAGGCAGGGCACCAACACCGGCAATGATGACTCTTCCGTCGGAGAATCCCTCCCGCCACGACCTCATGACTTCTAGCCGAACATCTCTGTCAAGGTGAAGGCCTCGGCCAGTATGTGCCCATACTGCGACTCCCCCTACTTTTTGAGACGCCATATAGCGAACATATGATTCCTGCGCAGCACGATGAATTCTGCCATCGGGAGACCAGGGCACTGGAACCGCAGGCAGTATCTTGCCAGTGATTCTAGCGGCAAACTTGTTCATACGGCATTCACCCTCCTGATTCGCGGCATCACTGCAATGGCCGCCCAATTTCTCATTCAACCTCTGAAGCTCTCTTCCCAGACCTTGTACTTCTCTACCTTCTTTGCATCCAGTTCGAAGCCGATGCCGGGCAGATCAGGAACTGCTATTTTCCCGGGAGAACTCATCTCTATCAACGGGTCGGTGATGTCATCTATGAACCAGCGCAGGCTGGGCTCTATATCTCCAGGCACAGTGAACCCGGGCAGAGTCGAGAGATGGATGCCGTACGCAGTTGAAACCCCCAACTCTGGCATGTATCCGCACCAAACAGGGACATCATGAGCTATGCAGTAGTCATGGATCGTCACAGCCGGCCCCAGGCCGCCGACCCTTTGCAGCTTGATATTGACAATCCGACCTGCATCAATGGATACTGCACGCTGGATTGATTCCAGAGTCTCCGCGCTTTCGTCTAAACAGATGGGCGTTTCTATCATGGATTGAAGGGTTGCCAGATCGTCCAGGGCGTGCCCGGGAAAGGGTTGTTCAAACATTGTGAGATGGAATTCGTCAAGCTCTTGAAAGACACGGGCATCTGCCAGGGAGTAGGCAGCGTTTGCATCGACCATGAGGGGAATGTCGCCGAACACGCGGCGGATCTCTGAGACAGGTTCTACATCCCAACCCGGCTTGATCTTGATCTTCACCCTGGCGTAGCCGTGGGAAAGAAACGTTTCAACCCTGTGAAGGAGAGCGTCCAGGGTGTCGTAAATGCCTATCGCCACGCCAGAAGGTATCTCTCCGCCAGCTCCACCCAGAAGTTCATACAACGGTGTTTCCAGCCTTCGTGCCTCAAGGTCCCAGAGGGCCATCTCCAGGCCGGATTTGGCGAAGAAGTTGCCCGGGACGTCGGCCATGACGTCGTGAAACTCCTGCGGACCTGAAATCTCTCTGCCGAGCAAACGCGGAATCAGAAGCTTCTTCAGGGCATCGATACATGATTCGGGAGTGTCGGCAGAGTAGAAGCTGCCTGACATCGGGGACGACTCCCCAATCCCCACAATCCCTTCTGATCGCACACGGCATATGATGGCATCCTTGACATCGACTGAGGCGGTGGAAATGCGAAACGGCTCGACCAACGGCACCTGTACGTGAATCAGATCTACTTGCTCTATGCGCATCTTCAAGCCTCCTAATTGCTTCGGCGGCTTCTTTCAGGCGCTTTCACTCGTCCTGATCGGCCGTCCGCGCAAGACATTCCAGAGCGATAGCATGATAGATCATTGCGGCTACGGACACTGATTCCTCATGGGGCAGGAAGGACCGGTGGTGCAATGGGTACACCTGACCCTCAGCCGGGGCGGCACCCAGCCACATCAGTACGCCCGGCGCCTGCCTGGTAAAAAAGGCGAAATCCTCGCCGATCAGAGACGGGGTCTGAAGGTCGACAAGACCTTCCTGACCAAGCACACTACCGACCGCTGTTCTCGCCAGGTCGACAGCACTAGGATCGTTTACCACCGACGGGTACCCGTATACGTAATCGAGTTCGGCCCTAACCCCTGCGGCCTTCTCGATCGCATCAACCCGATCTTCAATGAGGCCTTTCACAAGCTCGCGGCCATGGTCTGAAACAGTCCTTGCCGACCCCTCTATGATGGCCCTATCAGCGACTACGTTGTAGGCGGAGCCGGCCGAAAGGCGTCCCACGCCGAGCACAATAGGGTCGAGCGGGTCAGCTCTGCGGCTCACTATGGTCTGGAGTCCGCATACAAACTCGCACGCCGCAACAACAGCATCTACTGTCTTGTGGGGAGCTGAAGAATGTCCCCCGCGGCCCTTCAGGGTAACAACGAACCGGTCATGCGATGCGGTGGCATATCCCGTCCTGATGCCCACCTTCCCAACTGGAAGGTCGGGGGTAACGTGAAAGGCGAAGATACAGTCTACCTTCGGATCATCCATGACGCCCTCAGCCACCATGGGCTCAGCGCCGCCTGGAGCCTCTTCCGCTGGCTGGAATATCAGCTTCACATTCCCTCTCAGCGACTCGGCGCCATCTTCCAGAACCATAGCAGCCCCGAGTACAGCAGCCATATGTACGTCATGGCCGCAGGCATGCATTGTGCCGGGGTTGATAGATGACCACTTGACGCCGGTTTCTTCCTCAATCGGCAAGGCGTCCATGTCTGCACGAAACGCCACTGTCGGGCCGGGGTGTCCTCCTCGTATAAGGCCTACAACTCCAGTCTTCGCAACAGGATACGCCACTTCCACTCCGATGCTCGAAAGGAAGTTCGCAATGTATTCCCCTGTTTTCACTTCTGCATAGGCCGTCTCGGCCAGCTGATGCAGATCCCTGCGGATCCTCTTTGCCTCTTCCCACGTGTGGTTACGTGTCATTGAACCTCTCCCCATCTGCATCTCATCTGAAACCGGGCAATCATGTGAGTAGTCTATGAAAAAGATTTTCTTCATCGCGCCCAAAACTCCTTCTCCAAAATATCAATTTTTTTCACATTAGCGTGAAGGTATTGCTTGTAGTAGTGCCGAATTGGTAGGCTGACATGGGCATTAGACCATATTGAATATTAGGAGGGGTGACAATGGCATTACCATCCAGAGAAAATAATCTTCAAGCCATCATGGACTGCGGAGTGGTTGCGGTAATTCGTGCCAACGATTCATCTCAATTGCTGGACATAACGCGCGCCGTAAGCGCAGGAGGAGTAAAAGCAATTGAGATCACGATGACGGTTCCTAATGCAGTTGAAGGGATAGAAAAAGTTGTAGCCGAACTAGGAGACGACGTTGTGGTAGGTGTTGGCACTGTTCTTGATTCAGAGACAACCAGGCTAGCACTTCTCGCCGGAGCCGAGTTCGTGGTCTCCCCTGTCTTCAAGCCCGAGATTCTTTCCATGGCCAAACGGTACTCGAAGATAGTCATTCCAGGAGCTTTCACGCCCACGGAGATACTTTCAGCATGGGAAGCAGGAGCAGATGCAGTCAAGGTTTTCCCCGCTACCAAGCTGGGCCCGGAATTCTTCAAGGATATGAGAGGCCCACTCCCCCATATCAGGCTCACGCCCACAGGGGGAGTGAACCTGTCGAATGCCGGGGATTTCATTAGGGCTGGAGCCAGTTTCATTGGAGTGGGAAGCGCCCTTACCGACAAGTCGATGATCCGCGAGAAGCGGTGGGATGATCTTACTGCGCATTCAAGGAAGTTCGTTGAAGCTGTTGCCGCAGCAAGAAGAGGATAATCGCCCCCGAATCTAGTGGAATATCGCCGGGCGCTCCCATCGTCGGATAATGTTCCATCGGGTGGGCGTCATCTAGCCGACAGGCCTCTCCCGGCCTGTCGGCCAGTGAGTGTGGAACGCACCATTAGTGTCAAGCCTTTCGTAAGTATGAGCGCCGAAGTAATCTCGCTGGGCCTGAATCAGGTTAGCTGGTAGCATCGACGAACGGCAAGAATCATAGTATGAAAGCGCCGAGGCCATTGCAGGCGTCGGCAAACCTCCGTTCACAGAAGCAGCGATCGTAGATCTCCAACCATCCTGGCATGAAGCAACCTGGTCGGCGAAAAACTCGTCAAGAAGAAGATTGCAAAGGCCATGATCACGGTCGAATGCCTCTCCAACCTGGTTCAAGAATCCGGCCCTTATTATGCACCCCCCGGTCCACAGAGAAGCAATCTGTCCGCTGTCTAGATTCCAGCCATAAGCCATAGAGGCCGCATACAGGAGGGCGAACCCTTGTGCGTAGGCGCATATTAAGGACGCGTACAGGGCATTTTCAATTTCCTCGATCTTCTCGTCCTTCTTGCCTGATGCCGCCGCCTCACGCAGCGGTGATGAACAGCCTGGCCCCGCCAGGATCCTGGAGGCCCTCTCGCGCTGCTCCTTGAGGGCCGACACGTTTCTTGCCTCAACTGCCGCTGCTATCGTTGGCACGGGAACGCCCAGTTCCAAGGCCTCAGACACACTCCACATTCCAGTTCCCTTCTGCTGTGCAACATCCTTTATCATGTCGACCATAGGCTTGCCTGTAACGCCATCTGAATGCGCCAATATGTTCGAAGTGATCTCGACAAGATATGATTGAAGCCTCCGGGTATTCCAGATGCGGAAAACGTCAGATATTTCTTCTGGGTTCATGCGCAGAAAGCACCGCATCATGTCGTAGGCCTCAGCTATTAGCTGCATGCTTGCGTATTCGATCCCGTTATGGACCATCTTGACGAAATGGCCCGAACCGTCGGGCCCAAGATAGCCGCTGCATCGTACTGCTTCTCCTGCCCTCGCTGCAATATCGGAGAATATGTTTTCCACAGAACGCCACGCCTCCTCAGACCCTCCAGCCATGATGCTCGGGCCGTGCAAAGCACCTTCCTCGCCTCCGGATATTCCTATTCCGAGGTAAAGCAAGCCTCTCGCCTTCAGCTCCAGCGCGCGCCTGATTGTGTCCTTGAAATGAGAATTGCCTGCGTCGATAATAATATCGCCAGGAGACAGGCAATCCACGAACCCCGATAGGACACTGTCCACTGGCGGACCGCTTTTGATCATCAGCATAATGCGCCTGGGGCACTCCAGCGAGTCCACTAATTCAGGGATGTCAGCAGCCCCCGCTATGGACGGATAGCCAGCAGCTCGGCCCCGCATGAACTCATCGAAGAGTTCGGGAGTGGGATTGAACACAGATACTCGATGGCCGTGCCCCGCCATGTTCACAGCCAGGCCCTGCCCCATCACTCCCAGGCCGATCAACCCTATCTCTGATCTCAACATAAAACACCCACTTCGTTTGGGCTGGCGCCCATGCTCATTTCGATCACTGTGGCCATGCAGTCGATCTCATCTTACCCGACGTTGTTATGGAACAGCATGGCTATGCCCGTTATTTCCAATTCTTCAGAGGCCGGGAACCCGCCCCCTATATGCAAACACCTCTCTGCAGACCGACCATAGATGCGCTGGAATAACGTATGGACAGCAACTGATCTGGGCCTCCCGAACCCTTGCCCTTGTGCTGAGACCCCATGGCCTTACAAGGTTCCGATGGAGCTTGCGGTCATTAAGGTTCACTCTCGTGAGTGTTTGCAGTTCGGGATTATTACTTCTAAGTGCAAAGAGGAACACCTGCTGCAATCTGCTGATTCTTGCCTGGTATCCGAAACAGAGGTACATGTTGAAGCCCGCTGCCATGCATTGGGCAATTCTGGGCTTTATCCTTCAATGGTCGAATCAGGTGATTGTGCGACAGTATCGTCGCGGCCGGAGCCCAAAAGCACAGCGTTCCGGAAGCATACGATGTCTGGGGCATCAAGGCAATGTACAGGAATACATCCGAAGGGATAATACGATCCACTGTGATCGTGGATGAGGAAGGTCACGTAGCCGCAGACCCAGCCTACACCTCCCCGACAACGACATCGATGCCCTCGGGGACGAGCGCCAACTCCATGTGGTCGGCCTCGAACACCTCACCGTCCACATGATATGTCTCCATCGGCGGACACGAGATCTGCACTGACCGCGCCCGGAATATCTCCACCTCCGGCATGGTTGCATGCGTACCCCGGATCACATGGGGGACGCAGTACAGAAGCCTGGGTATGGAAATGTTGTCGACAATACACACGTCAAACAGCCCGTCGTCGATCCGGGCGTCCGGGCATATGCGCATTCCGCCGCCATAGGTCTTCCAGTTGGTCACGGCGACAAGTAGAGGAAACTTGGAGATCTCGCGGCCATCGGCAACAATGCGCATCGGCCTTGGCCGAAAAGACCACATGACGCTCATTACTGCGAATATGTACGTCCATATCCCGCCGAGGCGCTTGAAGCGCTCGGTCGCGGCTTTCGCCACCCTGGCATCGAATCCCGCACCGAAGCTGCATGCAAAGTACCTGTCGTTCACTCGGCACAGATCCATGGGACGCCTGTGACCACGTGCCAGAATACGGCAGGCGGCGGCAACATCTCCCTTTGGGACTCCCAGAGCGCCTGAAAAGTCATTCCCGGTACCTACGGGTATCACCGCCAGCGCCGCTCCCGTGCCTGCTATTCCATTGATCACTTCGTTGACTGTGCCATCGCCGCCCATTGCGCATACAACATCGTAGCCCTGTTCGGCAGCGCTCTGCGCCATGGAGGTGGCATCTCCTGGTCCAGAGGTCTTGACCAAGTCGAAGTCGACTCCCAGGTCCGTCAGGGCCCGCATCGCCACGGCTTCGTCGTCTGCTGCCCGTCCGTGCCTCGCGTTAGGGTTGAATATGACTGCAACGCGCAACTTCCTGCCCCCTGTTAATGCACCATGATCGAGTCAAAATCCTATTCTGGATTCAACACTACTGACTTCATTCCTGCACAAACCCGGCCTAGTGCATCGCACCTGAAAGGAGTATCACCAGGATCGCCATAAGAAGAATCCGATTCACTTTGAAGATGGCATATACGTCATGTTGTCAGCGAAGAGCCTCTGTTTCACTAACAGAGACCGGCTGGAAAGCGAGGGCTACGGGGAATACAACCGATCTTCAGCACCCTCAGGCAACAAGGTTTATGTGCATCGGCGTAGTACGCTTTCGACAAGGCATTTCCCCGGACGACTGGCCGCATCCTCACGGCAGGGCCCGCGCCAGGGCCAGGCATGCAGCCAGCCGCATCAAGGCGCTACCGATCCGATCGGCTTCCGTATCGTGGTGTGCCGGTAGTTCCGGGCGACATGCCCATATTTGAGGCACTCTTCGAAGGCAAATGCTCACTAGTGGGTAGGCACTACCCACTAGTGAGGCATTGGTGGAGGATATCATGTAAGAACTACCGTTATGCATAGAGGCATAACCATAGATTATATAATATGGCCTATCTATTGCCATTTAAAGTCGCGTCACTTGAGCCAGGCCTCGGTTGCCAGGCTGAAATACTCATTTTTGAGCAGTCGCTGCCCAAATTCGAGGCATCTCAGGGCTGAGAATGCCTAATTGTTAGGCACCTCCCCCGACCGCATACTCAGAGCTGCCTTCTAATGGATATATTGAATGCATAAACCCCTCCCCAGGTGTTCGACGGAAACCTCTGGGGGCGCCACTACTGCCGAAAATGCAGCGTTTGCGCCCGGACTCTGTCAAGCGCGCTATAGCACGATCTTGCCCGGGTTGAGTATGAAGTTAGGATCCAAAGCAGCCTTTATCGCCCTGATGACACCCAAGGCAACAGGATCGCCGAACTTCTCGTAATGCTGAAGGCGCTTCGCCCCTATGCCGTGTTCGCCTGAGAGGTTGCCTCCACGCCGGTAGGTCGCCTCGTACATCTCATCGAGCACGGCACTCTTGCAAGCCTCCCAGCTGGAATCGTCCATGTTCTGCTTGAGCAAGGTAGCGTGAATGTTTCCATCACCTGCGTGGCCGAAGCAGGGTATAATCACGCCGTGCTTCGTCGCAATCTGAGCTATATCGGCTATTAGGCCCGGTATCTCAGAGGTGGGCACGGTGATGTCTTCCATGCAGTAGACAGGGCTGATCATTCTGAGCGCTTCAGCCACGCACTTGCGTGCCTGCCAGATACGCTGGGACGTGGAGAGGTTATCGGCCACATACACTTCCAGCGCCTCATGCTCCAACAGAAGCTTGCCCACTGTTTCATAGTCGGCTTCTATCTGCTGTTCGGAGTTGGCCTCTAGCTCAATGATGATGTAAGCGCCTGCATCAGCATGGGGCAACGAAGCATTGAGATACTCGGCCGCCGCCTTGATCGAAAGGCTGTCCATGAACTCCACGGCCGTTGGCACAACGCCACTGGCAGTCATTATCTTCGGAACTACGTCGATAGCTGTTTGCATGTGATCAAACGGCGCCAACAAGTCCACCTTGAACTTGGGTAGGGGGAGCAGCTTGAGCCATATTCTCGTTATGACTCCCAGCGTTCCCTCGGAACCTACGAACAGCTTCACAAGGTCATATCCTGTAACATCCTTGACGCACTTGCCGCCAACTGTCATCACATCGCCGCCTGGAAGCACAACCTCCAGCCCGTGCACGTATCTGCTGGTAACGCCGTAACGGACTGCCTTATTGCCTCCTGCGTTTTCAGCCACATTTCCGCCTATCTGCGAGCTTTCGGCGGAGCAGGGGTCACCCGCGTAGAGTAGACCCACCTCTTTCGCCCTTCGCTGCACCTCGCCTGTGGTCACTCCAGGCTCTACAATCATGAACAAGTTCTCAGTGTCGATCTCGATAATCCGATTCATACGTTCCATAGACATGACTATTCCGCCATGCATGGGGACGCATCCGGCAGAAAGTCCAGTTCCCGAACCTCTGGGGGTCACAGGGACCATTTCTCGGTTGGCAAGCCGAAGTATCTGGGCCACCTGGTCGGTGTTTTCCGGCTTGACCACTACTTCGGGCATGCGGCAATAGGCCGCTTCTGACGTTTCATCGTGAGCATAGGCAGCCATCTTGTCGGGCTCAGCAACAACGCCTGCGCTTCCCACGATGGAAATGAGTTCATCGATTATCCTCTGATCTGCTTTGCTATAGCGTGACACAAGCGTTACCTCCCGGTTCTGAGCCGCGACATTATGTCGGGAACCACTTCAAACAAGTCGCCCACTATCCCGAAGTCGGCCACTTTGAATATCTGAGCGTCCTTGTCCTTGTTGATGGCCACAATGGTTTCGGCAGTTTGCATACCTGCTAAGTGCTGCACTGCACCGGATATGCCTATCGCAATATAGAGCCGTGGCGAAACGGTTTTGCCCGACAGCCCTATCTGATGCGGGTAACTCGCCCAGCCCAGATCCACCACATCTCTCGTGGCTCCAACACCAGCTCCAAGCAGTTCGGCAAGGTCCTCAATTAGCCGGAAGCCATCTCGGTTCTTCACACCTTTGCCGCCTGCCACCACGATCTCCGCATCCTGCACGTTAACTTCCTGAGTTTCGTCCTTCACCAATTCGATCAGCATCTCGTGGCCGCGGTCAACGTCACACGCCCGCATCCTCAAGTTCACCACTTTGCCGTGTCGCGAGGCGTCGCGAGGCAGGGGCCTCTCCGACTTGGGGCGAACCGTAGCCATCTGTGGTCTGCATACAGGGGTCTTGATAGTCGCCATAATATTGCCGCCGATTGCCGGGCGCGTCTGCAGCAGCAGCTTCTCCTTGTCGTCTATGTCCAGCTCAGTACAGTCAGCAGTAAGGCCAGTCCAGAGCCTGGCTGCCACTAGTGGCATGACTGTGCGCCCTGTAGTTGTGGCAGCCGCCACAACCACCTCCGGCTTTATCTCCTCAATCACCTGCTGCAATGCCCTGGATTGGGGGCCAGGTAACTGCCAGGCGATCCCCGGTTCGTTGACAACATAAACCACATCAGCGCCGCGGAAGATAGCTTCCTGCGCTGCGTCGCCTGGGTCACACCCTATCACGACGCAGCCCACATCGCACCCAAGCTTATCGGCCAGGCCACGCGCGCGCGCCAGCAGTTCATACGTTGTGGGGTGAACAAGTCCGCTGCGCTGCTCTGCAAGCACCAATACACTCATTCTCATCACCTACCAAGATCCAGGCCACGTTGGTTGAGGAATTCAACCAGGGCGTCTGCGGCTTTTCCCGAGTTATCCTGCTGATAGAGTACTGCCGATCTGGCGAACCTGGGCCTGAAAACTCTTACAACTCTGGTGGGAGAACCGCTAAGGCCAACAATGTCTCTGGAAAGACCCAGCTCATCAGGGCCGAACACTGGAATCTGAGCATTCCTGGCCCCCAGCTTTCCTGCGAGTGTCGGGAAGCCAGGCTGGTTTACATCTTTGACCACGGTGAGCACGGCCGGAAGTGTTAGCCTTACCCTCTCGAATCCGTCTTCCACAATGCGTTCGACTTCCACATTCCCGCCCTCAAGCTCGATGCTTCGAACGTATGTGCACACAGGCATGTCAAGACGAGCGGCAACCATCGGGCCAACCTGGCCCGTTTCTCCATCTGTAGCTCTCTCACCGCATAACACCAGATCATCCAGGTTCATCTTGCCGCCTGCAAAATGCCTAATCCCAGCAGCAAGCACTGCTGCGGTGGCCATTGTGTCGGATCCTGCAAACGACCTGTCGCTAAGCAACACCGCCTCATCGGCGCCGATTGCCAGGGCCTCGCGCAGTGCGGCCATGGCAGGGCGTGGCCCCATGCTAATCGCCACAACCCTGGCTCCGTGAATCTGCCGGCGCAGACTCAGAGCTGCTTCGAGAGCGTTCTCGTCCAGCGGGTTGATAACGTTCTCATGCTCAGTTCGGATCATAGTTCCGGTCTGTTCGTCCATCTTCACATTAGCCGTGCCCGGCACCTGTTTGATAAGCACAAACAACCTCATTCCATACATCTGCTCCGTTCATTGCATCGTTGGGCAAGCGTACGCTGCAGTGTTTGCATGAACCCGCCATCAGGCAAGCGCCCACATTCCTTCGCCGCCAGCAACACCGACCCGGCTACAGGAGGCAATTCCGGTGAAGCCAGGCATGACATGGGCGCACGGCGCCCAAGCTCATCCTGGAGAGCACGCCTTACAGCCTCATTGTGTGAAAGCACTCCTCCTGACGGGTATATGTTAGTGGGCCTGGCCAGCCTCTCCAACCTTCGAAGAACCGATATCACTAGCGTAGCCAGATCAGTCCCTGCACGGGCCAAGATGGCCTGGGCCACTGCATCGCCCTGCTCAGCTGCTGAAGAAGAAACCAGATGAGATAGGGCGGCGATTTCGCCAGCGCCTACCCTGCGGGTGTAGAGGTAAAGCTTGATATCTTCAACGCACCCCAGCCCGAGCTCTTCCAGGATCGCCTCGGTCAAGATGGTATCGGGCCCTGTACCATCGTGGGAATCGGTCATGGCCTTTATAGCCGAAAGCCCAATTGCATACCCGGATCCGGGATCCCCCAGGAACCAGCCCCATCCGCCTGCCCGTGCGTATCCACTGCCGTCAAACCCGATTGCTATAGAGCCTGTTCCCGATAACACTACTACCCCGGGATCAAAACCTGCAGCTCCATGAAGCGCCGACACGATATCGGCCTCTACCTTCGCCACCGAGCGAGGGAACCTGCTCTGCATGACCTCGTGCCACAGCAATCCCGGGCGCGACTTCGGACCCGGAACCCCAGTCATGCCCAGCCACAGGCATCTCACATCATCAGGTCCAGCCCCTGCCATCTGCAAAGCCTCTTCAACCAGAGCTAGCATCCTGCCCGGAGCTCCGGGGCCCTCGATCTCATCCACAATCCTGCCACAAGCCGGAGCCTCAGCGTACGAAATGCAGGCTCCTCCAGTGGAACACACAGCACAGCGTGTAGATGTTTGTCCACCGTCTATTCCCACAATCAGCCCCGCGCGGTCAGCCTTACTCAACTGCATCATGCTCCTCTCCCTGCTCCCCATGGCCAGAAGCGTCATGGGGGAGGTCGTCGAGAGGATCTCGCAGAAGCTCTTCACAGGCAACATTCACGAGCACGGCTGATAAGCCTGCGAAGAGTATCAGGAAGCCGATGGTCGTAACCAGCAGAAAGGCGGTAAGGGCTGCTAGCTGAAGCCACAGGAGCAGGGAGTACGCTGTGGATGTGAAGAAAAGCCGAAAAGAGGTCAGCACGGCTTCGCGGAATCCACAACCCTTGATGGCAAGCACCGAAGGCACATATACAAGCGACATAGAGAAAATTCCGAGCATATAGCTTTGGATCATGGCAAGGATGAACCTGAACCAGCCCGGGTCGGAGCTGTAATACCACCAGCTGCTGTAGAGGATCGTGTACACGATGCACCCGATGAGCCCGAGTAAGGCGCCCTGTGCAACCGCTTTGGGCAACGCAGGCCAGAACTCCGCATGAAGGGTGCGCCTGCGGCTAATGGCCAGATGGGCAAAGCGCGCGGCAGGCACGAAAAACATGAGTGCGACGAATGCGACGTATGCGCCTGCAAACGGCATCTTCAACTGAAAAATGCCAGGTATAAGCGGAAGGCCCCATACTACACTTACAGCCACACACATAGGCAAGTTCTCGTATATGGCCCGCACAGCACGTTTGAGAGCCACGCTCAAACTGGCTACCGGTTGCTTTGATGACATGCTTCCACCTCTGATCACAGGGCTCCCATGAGATTGCATCCCAATCGGCCCGGAGTTATGCAGCCAAGAAGCACTGGCTGAGATGCCCCGGTGGCCCGGGGAACATTTGCCGCACGGCCCCGTACAGTCTCATACGCCAGAACAGCAAAGGCTATGGCCTCCTTGCCATCGCTTGACACTCCATAATCCTCCGCTCGAACCACTCTGACCGGAGCGACTCCATCGCCTATGGCCTTCATGAGAACAGGGTTCAGGGCGCCGCCGCCGCTCACAATCACCTCATCCAACCCGCTCTGGGGCCGAACAAACTCCTTTAGGTGCCACGTAATGGCCTGTGCAGTAAAGGCGGTAGCCGTTGCCACCATGTCTTCATCTGGCAGGCCCCTCTCTTTCCACCTGCCCATGAGAGCCTGGGTGAACTCTGCTCCAAATTCCTCTCGTCCACTAGTCTTGGGCGGCTTCCGCAGCACAAATGGATGCGACATGAGTTCATTGAGAAGCTCCTGGTGAATGCGGCCCTTCCTGGCTATGGCTCCATCTTCATCGTAGCGCATCTTCCCGCAGGTCATAGAGCTGACCATGTAATCCATTATCATGTTGCCCGGACCATTATCGAAGGCATACACGTCCTCAAGGCAACATCCCTTTGGAAGCACCGTCATGTTGGCGATTCCGCCAATGTTCTGCAGAACACGGGTGCGCTCGGGATGCCGGAACACCAGCCAGTCGAAGTACGGAACCAGCGGTGCGCCTTCGCCGCCGGCAGCCATATCGCGGGCACGGAAATTGGATACGGTGGTGATCCCAGTGCGCTGGGCAATTACCGCAGCTTCACCGATCTGCAGCGTAGCATGGCTTGCGGGGAGGTGATGGATGGTCTGGCCATGGCACCCAACAAGATGGACCTGTTCAGGGCTGAGGCCTGCAGCTTCGATTACCTTCAGCGTCGCCCTGGCGAACTCCTCCCCTAAGAGTACGTTCATGCGGCATATCTTATCTACTGTTGAAGTCGACGGAGAGAACAGTTCAAAGACTTCATCTCGGAGCTGCGGCTCGTAAGGTGTGGCCACGTAAGACAAGGTGGTTATTGCCAATCCTTCTTCTCCCGGCCGCTCTTCTATCTGAACAAGGGCTGCATCAATCCCATCGGCAGAAGTACCCGACATGAGTCCTACAACTAGCACAGGTTCACGCAATTCATCACTCACCACCCGTATCGGTGCGCTCCTTCTCCAGGGCGGCACGAATGCTGTTCCCCGCCTCCGCCAAACACAATCTCGCCTCGTCAGGATCTAGCCCGGTTTTCGCCATTATCACCGCAAGCTTCAGGTTACCGTTGGCCTGTTCTAGGTAGCGCGTGGCCTCATCCTCGTCGATACCAGCTGCAATAGATGCGATTCTCTTCACGCGCCTTGCCAGCTTCGCATTGACTGGACGAAGTTCTATCATGAGATCTTTGTAAACCCGCCCAAGCTTGACCATGGAGGCCGTGCTTATCATGTTGAGCACCATCTTCTGGGCCGTTCCCGCTTTCAGCCTGCTGGATCCCATGATCACCTCTGCCCCTACAATAGGCGCTATTGAAACGTCTACCATATCGCCGATGCTTGACGAAGGATTGCATGTAAGCCCAATAGTTGACGCCCCAACCGACTTCGCATAGCTCAGAACACCCATTACGTATCTGGCGCTTCCACTGGCTGAAATGCCCACAACAACGTCATTCCCGTTGACGCTGCGCTCCCTGGCATCTTCCACGCCCAGCTCGTAGTTGTCTTCAGTTCCTTCCTCCGCCCGCTCCACAGCTGAAACTCCGCCGGCCATCAGCACCTGAACCAAATCGGGCGGAGTACCGAAAGTTGGAGGACACTCAGCCGCGTCGAGCATGGCCAGGCGGCCGCTGGTTCCTGCGCCTGCGTAGATCAGTCTTCCTCCCGACTTGAGAGAGGCAACCACCAGCTCAACAGCTCGGGCCACGTCATCCAACACGAGCTCAACTGCGTCCGCTACGAGCTTGTCCTCATCATTCATGACCTGAAGGATTTCCCTGATGGAAAGAGAGTCAAGGTCACGGGCATTTGGATTTCGGCTTTCGGTAATGGTCATAACCGTTCACGTCCTTCTGGTCGATCTACAACCCATATTGGGCTGCTCCACGCCATGTGTCCGTCGTCTTGTACCACTCGAATGTAGTACAATGTCTCTCCATTCTCAGGCCCTGAATCCTCAAAATCCACATCAAAGCGGCACCCTTCCGGGCGGTATTCCCGATAGTCGGAGCAGTCTTTCACCACTGTTACTTTGTGTAATGCCGAAGTTCCCATCACATGTATGCTGAGCTTCGCCGAACTGCCGCGGCCTAACTCGACCCGAGATCCCATGAGGTGCCCATTGATGCTGAATCCCAGCACGATCTGGGCGCCGCTTGTGGCATAGGTCCGCCTGCAAAGCAACGCCTCCCATATTGCCTCACGAGTGAGATCCCTTGCGTAAACTGCAGTGAGCCCGCTGATGGCGGTATTCCTGGTCCATGATGTGCCATGGTGCCACAAAAGCCCGTGGCTGTCAGTGCCTCCAACCAGCCCGAACTTCAGCCCTTCCCTGTAAAGGTCCTGTGTGAAGTAGCCCTCGAAGTATCTATCATCTCTGGGCGGGATCGGCCGTATCTGGAGGAACTCGTTAGCGCCATGCGCTGAGCAGATCTCCATGATAGGTTCAATACTTGCATCGTGGTACTGCTTGTCAACGCCTGACCATGCAGTATGGTGGGGTATTGACAGCCCTCCCGATTCTCTAACACGAGCTGCGAAATCATGGGGATGATCGTCATCGTATGCAGGATCCGCCTTGCTGAACAACGGCGGATAGTCGTACGGGTAGATCACGTGCTTGTGCCCTGGCCCGGGGTGCGCCTTTCCAGTCCATTCATAGCCGGGGAACACCACAAACTCGCCAGGCGAGTTGAGTGAAGCTGCTACCTGGCACATCTCAGCCCATGTGTAGCCTGATATCGACTTCAGGCAGAAGTACTCGTGGTCAGTGAGGGCACAGAAGTCCATTCCCAGGAGATCGCGGCAACGCATGAAGAACTCATCGGCATCGCCTGTGCCGTCAGAATGATAGCTGTGCGAATGAATGTCGCCGAAATACAGCTTGTAACCGCGCCTGCCATATTCGCCAGGGCTTGTGCGTTGAGCACGCTCCACCCTGGTGTTGGCGCCTGCGTAGTCAGCTTCATTAACAGGCCTGGTACCCGGCCCAACTTCTGAAATGCCGTCCTTCGCCTGTGTGGCCAATCTGGCAATTTCGAGGTAGCGAGGACCCTCATACACCAACCATATCAGGCCGTCGGCTGCACGGTTCACCGATATGTGTTTTCCCCTCTTGCCCCAGGCATTCAGGGTGAAATCTATGCGACGGCTCCAGCTGTAGCCATCCCAATACTGGCAGTGGAATGAATGTGACGAACGGCCGAACACCCATATGCGGCCCTGGGCATCATCTATGATAGATGGGAACTCCCATCCCTGATCCTCCTCGGTGGAATCCATGTTCACATCGATCTGTGGAGTCAGGGGCATTTCCACACGGCCAGAATCTGTGATGTGGTACAGCCGGATCCATTTGATCAGGTCACCATCTTCATCAGGCCTGCGGTTGCTTGTATAGGCAAGCCACGTGGCGCCGGTCGCGTCCCGCAGGATTGCAGGGTGCATCGAATTGGCGTTGGTGGAGTTCACCTGTATGGACTTGCCTAAAGTCGCAACTTCATCGCCGCCATTCTGCTGATCAAGGGGCAGCCGCACAACAGTCACGTTGTAGGCGCCGTCTAGAGCAACATCGTACGCAATCTGGACTCCGCCTGGTGCATCTGGCGATATGGCAGGTCTGAAGCATTGTGCTGGCTCAACTGCGTCAAGCTGACTGGGCGCAGTCCAACCATTACTGAGCCGAGCTCGCCACGCTATGCGCCTTCGCCCCGCCTCCACCCGCTCCCAGGCAACAACCAGTGCGTGACCGCAGTCTGTCGCCGTGGGCACAAGCGCGATGGCGGGAGACCGAATCCCCTCATACGATTGGTCCAACACCTCCTCTACCCCGACCACAAGGCGGCCATCCTGCAGCCCTATTTCGCATCCCAACAGCACCCAGAAATTGTCCCTTCTCGCAGCCCAAACCACATAGGCAATGCCATTGCCAGCTGACACGATCTGCGCGATCCTGGGAGAGCCCTCAGCTCCTGCCCTGCTGCTCACGACGACTGGCTCAGATACTGAATCGTCCGCCACTCGCGCTGCCATGATGCCTGATTGAGCTTCAATGGTTCTCGTCCACACCACGCACAATCCGCCGTGGCTATCTATGACGCTATCGGCATCAGTATCAATGGCCTCCTGGCCCAGGCCGCGACTGACGCTTATTCTGTAGTTATCATCCTCAACACGCTCAACAGGGAAGTGACATAACCCTACTATCGGCTCTAGATCCTCCCTGACTTGCGCGAATATCTTCTGCTTCGATGCCAAGATAAGCCCTCCAGTTCTCAGTGCGCGTCAGCTATTCAGCAACGCCCTGCCGTCTTCAGGGTTGAAAAGTTGAGCCCTGCCCAGATCAACTACGAATGTCCAGTCGGAATTGGATTCCACGTTGCTGGCGGCAGGCAGCTGCGCCGTGAACGTCTGGCCGTTAAGCTGGAAGTATGCGAGTTTCTGGGCACCAAGGTACTCCACGACCTTCACTCGCGCAACAAGCCTGGCCTCATGGCCCTGAGCAAGGCTGATCTGAGCGTCATGAATGTCTTCTGAGCGAACCCCGAGTATCACATCGCGTCCTTCAAAGCCGTCAAGCCTTGCGCGACTCGACTCCGGAACCTCAGCCATGAAATCGGGGCTAATTAGCCTCTTGCCGTCGTACTTCACAGTAGTGGTGTTTATCGTTGGAGCGCCTATGAAACCTGCAACAAACAGGTTGCGCGGACGTTGGTACAACTCATCCGGTGGGGCGATCTGCTGAATCACACCCTGGTCCATCACGATGATGCGCTGGCCAAGCGTCATCGCTTCTACCTGATCGTGAGTAACATATACGATGGTGGTCTGAAGCCTTTTGTGCAGCTCAGCCAGTTCGACTCTCATCTGGATTCTGAGTTTCGCATCCAGGTTAGATAGGGGTTCATCAAACAGGAAAACCTTGGGCTGGCGAACGATAGCGCGCCCTACCGCAACCCTCTGGCGCTGTCCGCCACTTAGCTCCCTGGGCTTTCGATCTAGCAGCTCCTCAATCCCCATTATCCTGGCTGCCCCTTGCACTTTCTCATCTATTTCATGCTTGGGAACCTTCAGGTTTCTCAGTCCAAACGACATGTTCTCGTACACTGTCATGTGGGGATACAGTGCGTAGTCCTGGAACACCATGGCGATATTCCTATCCTTGGGATGCAGATCGTTCACGAGTCTCCCATCAATGTAGATGTCGCCTTTGGTCTGCCGTTCAAGCCCGGCGATCATCCTGAGCGATGTGGTCTTGCCGCATCCGGATGGACCAACAATGGCCACAAACTCCTTGTCACGTATAGTGAAACTCGCGTTGTTCACCGCAAGCACAGAGCCGCGCTTCTCGTCGCGAAACTCTTTTGTTACGTTCTCAAATACTATCTCGCCCATTGCAAACCTACCTTCCGTGAGGCATATTCACTGATCCTAACCCTTTAGCGCGCCTACAGTGATACCCTGCAGGAAATATTTTTGCAGGGAGAAGAAGAGAACTACCACAGGCAGCGATGCAATAACGGCGCCAGCCATCATTGCGCCAAAGTCGGTAGACTCTGCAAATCTGAAACTCGCCAAACCCACCTGCACTGTTCTCATGGAGTCGGATGTGGTCACCAGAAACGGCCAGAAGAACTGGTTCCAAAAAGCCACAAAGGTGAAGATGGCCACTACTGCAAGGCCCGGTTTGGCCATAGGAAGTATGATCTTTCTGTAAATGCCGAACTCAGAACAGGCATCAATTCTAGCAGCCTCAATCAGCGTACTGGGTAGAGTAGACATATACTGCTTCATGAGAAATGTGTTGCTTACCGTACAGAAGAACGGCACTACAAGAGCTGTGTAGGTGTTGCCCATTCCTAGCTTGTTGATAACCAGGATGTAGGTTGGAATCAGAGTAACGTGGTATGGCAACATCATTGTGGAAAGCAGCACCCAGAAGATCGTGTCTCTACCCGGAAAGCGCAGCTTCGCAAAGGCATACCCTGCCATAGATGAGAACACCACGTTAGCCAGTGTAACCAACCCCGCTACTATGGCGCTGTTCAACAGCCACCTCGGAGCCTGGCTCTTTCCTAAGAACCTGGCGTAAGGGGCAAGCGAAGGCTTCAGCGGTATCCATGAAGGGTTCATCGAGGCCGAGTCCTGCGCATTGGTTACCGACGTCACCAGCATCCAGTAGAGCGGGATGATAGTGAATGCGACCCACAAAATTAACACTGAATATATGATCACTAGCCTGATTGTCTTTCGGCGGTCGTTTTGGGCTTTCATGACCCCTACCTCCTTCATGCCCTAGTACTCCACATCTGTGGATAGATACTTAAACTGCAGGGCCGACACAACAACGATAACTACGGCCAGGAGGAATGACATGGCCGAAGCGAGCCCGAAATCGAAGTACCTAAAAGCGTTCTGATAGATCAAGTAGGCTATTGTCGTCGTGGCGAAGTTGGGCCCTCCTTGCGTCATCAAGTAGACATTCATGAAGACCTGAAACGAGTTGATGACTCCAGTGACCAGCAGATATAGAGTTGTAGGCTTCAACAGAGGCCATGTGATGTTCCGCAGCTTAGACCAGTTGCTTGCAGCATCAACATCGGCCGCCTCATAAAGGGACTTCGGAATGCCTCCCATGGCCGACAGATAAAGAATCAGTGAAGGGCCATGGCTTCCCAGGTAGGTCATGAGCATCAAAGAGAACAGAGCCGTCTTGCTAGAGCCAAGCCACACTACGTTCTCTACTCCGAAGATACCCAGGAACCTGTTTAGCAGCCCGGCAGGAGTTGGGTCCAGGATCCACAACCACACCAGCGAAAGAGTAACCCCCGACGTCACTGCAGGCAGGTAGAGTGCAGCCTTAAAAAACGTCTGAGACTTGGTTCGCAGTTGAAACACAAGGTAGGCCAGGATCAGGCTGATAGCAAGATTCACAGGCACGGTGCCCAGAGTGTAGATTAGCGTAACCTTCATGGAACGCCAGAACACAGGATCTGTTAGAGCAAACCTGTAGTTCGAAACTCCTACCCATTCGGTTTCAAGCGGACTGTAGTTCTGGAAGCTCATGATGAACGCGCTTATTATTGGATACAACGTGAACGCCACGAACAGCAACACTGGTACGGCAATAAAGAAGTAACACCACTTGTATTCATCTAAGAATCTCTTCAAAGCGACTAATTTCACGGTACAACTGCCCTCCTCGCATGCAGATGCTCCCTGCTAGCGCCCTCTGTTGGCGATGAAGGGGCCGCCACTAGCGGCGACCCCTTCAAGTAGGGTAGCCAGCCTGATGTGAGCTACCTTGACAACACGCGCTCAGCTCGCTGAATCAGAGCAGCTGCTGCGTCTTCCGGACTCATCTCATATGCCATGACTGCCTGGAAGATAGGCAGCACTGCCTCACTGATTATCCGCGACTCCTTGGCCGCAAGATCCAGAGGCAGCGGCTTGCGCCAGTTGATCAACTGCGTCTGGCGAACGGTGAATTCCACGTTAGCAGGGTTCAAAGCCGCCAGGTTGGCCTTGAACATCTCCCTGCCCTTGGACGAAACAGGCGGGTATGCGAGCTCACAGGCGCCTGCACCGGCCTCAGGGCCAGTCAGGAACTTTAGCAGCTCGGCCGCGTTGGCTGTATGCTGATCGCCCTGGTACTTCTTCTGCTTGAAGAGGCAATATCCCTCAGAACCACCATAGGTGCGTGGCGACTGACCAGCCCGGTACGGGAAGGGCAGCGATACATAGTTTATTGGCTTGCCCGCGATGGTACCGTCAGCGATGTCCTTCGCTCTCTGAATCGACATGACCTCGAAGTACGGGATTCCACGACCAAACATCGCCGTATCCCAAGTATTGAACAGCTCCCATCTCCTGCCGGCGCTCATCCCCGAGCACTCCTTGGGCATCATGCCGTTATCCATGAGCTTGCGGATAAGCGTGAAGGCCTCGGCTATCTTCGTCTGGCTCCAGGCAAGCTTGCCGTTGGGCAGGACCAGGTCAGTGGCTCCGTTGTTCAGCATGAGCATCTCAAGGAGTTCACTGTTGTAGCCTGGCATTACGAATCCGTACTGAGTGCGGCCGTCAGGAAGCTTGCGAGTGAGCTTCTTGGTCGCATCGAGGAACTCGTCCCAGGTCCAGCCATCGCGCTGGATCTTGCGCCAATCGATATTGGCCTGGTCAAGCAGCTCGCGGTTGCCGCCCAGGGTGTAGATGAATACGTAGAGCGGAATGCCCCAGAGCTTGCCATCGAGGGTGTAGCCTTTCAGGCCTACGCTCAGCAAGTCGCCACGCTCTTCAGCGGAAAGATAGTTATCCAGGGGCACCATCAATCCGGTCTTAGGATACTTCGCATCAAGCTTCCACCAGTAAACGTCTGGCGGATCGCCAGCATTCAACGCAACCTCGAACTTCTGTGGACCCTCGGCCCATGAGAGCATCTCTACCTGCACTTCTACACCGGGGTTCTGTGCATGGAACTTGGCCAATAACTCTGCTAGCTCCTGGTCGTACTGCTTGTGGACAGGATAAGTCCACAGGCGAATAACGTCTTTCTTAGCCATAACAGGTACGGTCAGAGTGGTTGCCATCAGCACCACCAGTAGACCCAGAACGGACAAGCGCTGCAACTTACTCAAAGTCAGTACCTCCCAATCTTCATCTTCTGGTAACCAGTATCAATGCGTCCCACCGATTCCGCGACCCACATTCTTACCCGGAGCATCGCCCTCCCTTCAGATGATAACTTCAGGCTAGTGCAAACCCGGAATAGTGACCGGGAGTACGCCCGATGGCTTTAGGGATCCGAATATCACCTCAGTCACCGCCTGCATGCTGCAGTCTCTGAAACCGTAGGCGGCTATGTAAGTGCCCACATCCAGGAAATCCTTGACGTCGTAGGGATTGCGCATCCCCACCACAACTACAGGCACTCCTACCTTTGCCACCCGGCGCACCAACGCAGCCTGTTGAGGATAGAGGTGGCTATTGTAGGTTCCTACTATCACAAGGTCACGCCCGACTGCACTGTCAACTGCCTTCGCGGTTTCTTCGTCTGATGGAAACTGAGATATGCAGATGTGGCTTGCCTCGGGTATCACAGCTCTAACTGCTTTCGTCAACCCGCAGCCATGTGAACCTGCGTCTTCAACCATGGTGAGGTTCTTGACGTCAGGCGTAACAACCAGCACGTTTCTGCCGCGCCTGACATCGTACGGGATGATCCCGTAGTCGTTCTGAACAACAGTCACTGCCTTCCGGGCTACCTCAAGAGCGAGTGCACGATTGACAGCCGACCCCACTCCACTGAGCTCCGCATCGGCCACTCGGGGTTTGAGTATGCCGAAACGTGCCTTGGCAGTGAGTACACGTCTTACTGAAGAATCGATTCTCTCTCGCGAAATACGGCCCGCGCGGGCGGCTTCCACAAGTGCACTGATTGCTACTACTTGCTCATCAGGTTTGTGGCACATCAGAGCAATATCAGCTCCTGCAACTATGGCCCTGATGGCTGCTTCCGCCAGCCCGTATTCCCTGGATATGGCGCCCATGAAAAGATCGTCAGTGATAATAATTCCATCGAAATGAAGTTCGTTCCTGAGAAGCTCTGTGAGTACGCTTCGTGACATGGTTGCGGGTAGCAGAGGTTCAGGTTCAATGGCAGGAAAAATCACATGGGCAGTCATGATAGCTCCTACGCCTGCTGCGATGGCAGCCTTGAAAGGAACGAGTTCCACGTTGTTGAGCCTTTCACGGCTGTGTGGAACTTGGGGAAGGTCGATGTGTGAGTCGACTGTCACATCGCCTGTGCCTGGGAAGTGTTTGGCCGTGGCCATTACCCCCACCGACTGGCTGCCTTCAATTGCAGCAACTCCCAGCCTGGCTACGAGATTGGGGGCCTCGCCATATGACCTGACCCCTATTCCAGGGTTGTCGGGGTTGTTGTTCACATCCAGCACAGGCGCCAGGTTCATGTTCAGGCCCAGGTCAATCATCTCCCGCGCCATGACCTCGGAAGATCTGCGCACGTAGTCGGGAGAGCCGATTGCGCCAAGCGCCATGTTGCCCGGGAACACACTCACCCCATTGAGTAACCTCGCCACCACACCGCCTTCCTGGTCTATGGCAGTGATGAAACCTATTGGAACACGTCTACAGGCGGCCATGCGCTGCAAATCGCTGGTGAACGCCTGGGTTTGCGCGTTATCCACGATGTTGCGACTGAGGAAGATCACGTTGCCGATGGAGTTCTGGTTCAGGTAATCTGCCAGCCCCGGGGTGAGGCACTCATCGTCAAAGCCCACCATGACCATCTGGCCAATCTTCTCCTCAAGCGTCATGGACTTCAGCAGTGACTCAACCAACGGCACGGCCTCCCTTCTTGATCGAAACAGCTTGCTTCGTTTTGATCAGGCAGGTCATGGAATCCTCGTACCGGCTCATCGCCACGAACACAAACAGGCAATCGACCACAGATAGCTGGGCTATCCTTGAGGCCAAAGCTCCGCCCCTCATGCTGCTCTCTGCCGCAGAGGTGAGAAGAACGACCTGCGCGTATTGAGCCACAGATGAATGCGGATGATTAGTGATGCATATCGTTGATGCACCTACATCTCTGGCCAGGCGCAGCACTTCTATGGCATCCGCGGTCTCTCCGGAGTGTGATACTACTACCACAACATCCGTTGGACCCAGCAGAGATACCCGAGTCAACTGCATATGCGGGTCAAGCTCGCATTCAGCCAAAATGCCGATTCTCATGAACTTCTGCTTGGCATCCAGGGCAACTACTCCCGAGGCGCCCATTCCGAAGAACGCGGTTGATGTAGCGCCCGCTATCAAGTCCGCAGCCTTCTCCAGCTGCTCGGGATCGAGGACTTTCCCCGTATCCGAAAGCGCCATTGAATTCGCATGCAACACCTTGTTGATGACCAGGTCGGCCTCATCGCCAGGTTCGACCTCGCCAAATGCAGTGGGCGGGGCAGCGGCGAGATCCCGCGCCAACGCCAGCTTCAGCTGGACAAAGCCATCGAAGCCAATCCTCTGGCTGCACTTTACTACGGTAGACTCACTTACCCCGGCAGCTGTTCCAAGCTGTATGGAAGACATGTCTACTACATCATCGGGGTTGCCCATGATGAACTCAGCGACCTTCTTCTCCGATGGCCGTAGCGAGGGCAGTTTTGCTCTGATAAGCGGTAAACAGTAATGCGACACTCTACCACACCTCGTCTGATACACTCAGGTGAGTTCACCTTAGTTGGAGTGTTCGGCATCGATAGGAAAAATTCCTTCCGCAATTCGTGTGATGAGGAATAAGTTTTTATTGCGCTCCGCAAAGTGGCTGGTTGGGCGGTTTTCCGAATAGGAAAGCGGTGAAAAAGGCGCAGATCCACATTAGCCCCGCGCCAATCAAGAAAGGTGAGGTGTAATCACCCCTGGCCAGAAATGCGCCGCCGAGCGAAACAGCAATGGAGTTCCCAACCACCTGGGATACATGCAGCACTGCCGCTGTTGAAGCCCTTGCCTCCAGCGCAGGGGTTGACATGGCATGCGCGAAGGATAGAGATGACTCAGCTGCAAACATCGCCCGCACCAGCCAGTTTGACAGGCCGGCCACAAGCGCATTGCCCGTTACAGCCATTACGATGATGGGAAACGCAATGCCGACTCTCAATGCGGTAATGGTTCTCACTATTCCGCATCTCGTGGACACTCTAGGTCCAAGTATTGCGCCAACCATTATCGGAAAAATGGTGAGAGCTGCAAGGTTACTGTAGTATTCCGTGGAGGTCCCCAGGTGATTCACGAAGTAGAGGTTAAGGAAAGACAAAGACAGACCCATACTGAGCCCTCGAAGCAGGAATAGCGCCGCAATCCTGGTCTGTCGCCCATCAGGACGCCAGCTGAGAATGGATTTTTCCTGGGAATGCGCCGTAACCGGTTTCATGAGCCACACGGGCAGAGCGGCGGCAATAGACAGAAACGCTGCTGCAAAAAGGGTGTACCTGTACGAAAGATAGCGATCCATCCTTCTCAGCGGCCCCAGGCCGGGCAGGTGGCCTGCGGCTAGAGTGCCCACTGCGTTTGCGGCGCTAGAAACAAAACCGCTCAAGCTGAACAGCATGGCCCTGTTCTCCTCAGAGCTCTGCTCAGCAACAAAGGGTAACCGCAGCACGAAGTCGCCTGCCGCCCCCGCTCCTCCAATGAAGGCCGCCATCATCATCACGCTGGTATTAGTTGTCGCAGCACGGGCCAACTGCGAAAACCCCGTGACCAGCAGCATGAGAAGGAATCCTGTTCTGTACCCCACGAACCTGGCAGCCAGGCTTATGGGAACTGCACACAACGCGTCGGCAAGCGACGACACAGCCAGGACGAATCCAAGCCTGTCTTCGGATATTCCAGCCGATACAGCGTAGAAATTGAACCCTGCAGCAAAAGCACCAGCCGCTATGCTGCTCATAGATGTAGATATCCAGTATAGTCTAATATTGCGCGTTCGAGTCCTTCGGCACCTCAAAGGAAAACACCGATCCCCTCTGTTCATCTACCGCGAAAACCAGTCAAACGGGCTGATACCTGCAAGATCCTCAACACTTTCCACAATACGTGTAGGACGAATGCAGGATGACTCAAGGCCTTGCCTATTGGTAGCGCCCGACATCACAAGAACCGATCGCAGTCCATTCCTGACCGCCAGTTCTATGTCGGTATCCAGGTTATCACCGATCATGACAAGCTCATCATGGTGCAGGTCAAGCATTGCGGCTGCACACTCTAGTATCTCAGGATATGGTTTGCCGAAGAAACGCGCAGATCTGCCAGTGGAACACTCGATTACGCGGGTAATGGCTCCGCACCCGAGTATAAAGCCATTCTCGCACGGGATAGTCAGATCCGAATTGGTAGCCACAAATCCAACTCCCTCGCTCACATGCCTGGCAGCAATGCATAACAGGTCATATGATAGGCTGCGTGTTTCGCCCACAAGCACGCAATCGGGGCGCTCATGAGTGACTAGCTGAAAACCGGCACTCAGCAAAGCCTGTTCAATCGGGGGGTTCACCAATACACAGAATCTTGCCGCCGGCATAGTGCTTGCTGAGGAAATCCACGGCTACCTTCCCGGCGGTAAGTACAGATGCGGAAGGCACCTGTATCCCCATGCCCTGGAGTATGTGACTATACTCATGGGCGGATCTTGCAGAATTGTTTGTTACGAAGAGGAAAGGCACACCCCGTTGCTGCAGGGAGTCGATAAAGCTCACAGCACCTGGAATGGGTTCAGACGCCCTGTAGATAACTCCGTCCATGTCGATCAGCACGCCGATACGATTCAACTTGCACGCCCCTTGTGATGTTTTGAGACCCTTCTCCAGCTAGCTCATATACACTGAAGAGCATCACCCAGACCGACCGCGTAATGTTCCTTTCAGTGTTCAACGCGATGCGGAAGGAATCCTTCCGCAAACCGCCGTGTGGGGAATAATACTTTATTACACCGCATCCTGTGCATGTCGGCCAGTGTTCGTTCACCGAGGAGATGCTTTATGACATGGACGTATGGGTGATCCTGGGCAACTAACGGCCCGCGAGATCCACAGCATCTGAAGGAGGAACCTGCATAGTAATGGAGAATGGAACCATGCTCGAGCCCCTCCGCGGGGCTCTGATGTCGGTTGTGTTCTCCCCGGGGCCACCCGGGCAAGAACACCGATTCTAGCTAGATATGAGGTGAGCGCAGTGAAGAAACTTTACCGAAGTCGAAGCAATTCGATGCTGGGTGGGGTATGTGGAGGGATTGCAGAGTATCTGGAAGTAGATCCGACAATCGTGCGCCTTGGCTTCGTGTTGATAGGCCTGTGTTACGGGTTAGGCATCGTTAGCTATCTGGTCCTTTGGGTGATAGCCCCGTATCCGGACGCGGACTAGACCCTTACTTCTGAAATCACCGGCGAGGCCCCGGAGAGAACAAGCACCAGAGTCCTACCGCTCATGGGAACGGGCTATCGGCGGGATCATCCGGGCCTGGCGTTCGGTTCCACTACTTGTCTGCTGGCAGAAGAACCCGGTTGCCTCATGCTCGCGCAAGCGTCAAATGGCCCTCGACTGGACATCAAACGAAGGCCACGTAATGATAAAGACGATATTGTGCCGCTCGGCGCATGCCGGGAGAAGTTATGTAACATGTGTCCAAACGCATCCGTCGCAAGCGGTGACGAGATACAACTTGGAAGGAACCTGCATGGAAATGGAGAACGTAACGTTATCTGGGCTCATGGTCGGATTCTGATGCCAGCCATGTTCTTGCCGGGGCACCCGGGCAAGGAGAACGATTCTAGCTACATGTGAGGTGAACACAGTGAGGAAGCTTTACCGCAGTCGAACCAGTTCAATGATAGGCGGGGTATGCGGCGGACTTGCAGAGTATCTGCAAGTGGATCCGACAATCGTCCGCCTTGGCTTCGTGTTGCTGGGCTTGTGGTCGGGCGTAGGCGTAGCCGCCTACATAATCCTCTGGGTGATCGTCCCATATCCGGACAGCGGCGATGCCCCCACGTCTAAAACCGTCCGTGAAGGCGCAGAGGAAATACGGGATAGAGCCCGGGAAGTCGCAGAATCCATCAGCCCAGCCGTCCAACAGGCTGAAATGCCTGCTGCTAACGTAGTCATCGGAATCCTCCTAGTCGGACTAGGCGTAGTCTTTCTCGTGCGGAACCTCGACATTCCCTGGCTTCGCTGGCTGAATGCGGGCACGTTGATATCGATAGTCTTCATCATCGTCGGCATCCTCCTGCTCAGAAGGCAGAGTATCGACAGGAGAGGAGAATAGGCCATGGCGGAGCCTGGCAATGGCGGACAGAAGAGAAAGCGAACAAGTATAGTATTCCCGTCAATCTTGATACTCCTTGGCGTGCTGCTCCTCCTTTCCAATCTCGGCGTGGTGGACTGGAGTGTTTGGGCAGCAATCACACGATTCTGGCCTCTCATCCTCATCGCAGTAGGGCTTGAGCTATTACTTGGAAGAGGATCGATATCAGGGGCCATAGCCATCGTAATCATATTCGTAATCATCGCAGCATTCGGGTTTGCTATTGGTCATCCAACGTCAAGAGGAGCCATTACCCGTACGAGAGTAGAGAAGCCTCTTTCCGGAGCACTGAGTGCCGAGATAGAGATCAATATGGGTGTCGGCGCTCTATACCTGAGCTCGCTTCCGGATTCATCAAGTCTTGTGAGCGGAACAGTGGATACCGCAGTAGGAGAATGGTTGACACAGGATTTCAACATCACCGGGAGCACCGCGCACCTGGTGCTCAGCGCTGAAAACAAGAACCTCCCCCTCTTTAATCTGGGCTTACAGCCTGAAAGGAAATGGGATCTCACACTTAACGAAAGCATACCGATGCGCCTGGACATCCGAACCGGGGTCGGGGAGGCCCGCATCGACCTCGAGCGTGTTCTGGCAACTGGCATTGAGATACGGACCGGTGTAGGAAAGACAGATCTGACTCTGCCTGCGACAGGACATGCGAGCGTCACTCTTTCGGGAGGTATCGGCGAGACTGTCATCCACATTCCGAGAGGTGTCGCAGCCCGAATCCGCACAAAGACGGGAATAGGGTCAGTGCAGGTGCGCGGCGACTATACGCGTATCAATGATGAGTATATCTCGCCTGACTTCAATACAGCTGAAAACCGGGTTGACCTGGAGGTTAAAGGCGGGATCGGAAGTATCAGAATCCAGGGCCGGTAGTGATTCGCCTTGAGGCATGGGATTCCCGGGTTACTAAACCGAAGTCCATTTCTGGTATAGAAGTATGGCCCCAGGTTAAGGGCTATGCCATCAGGAGAGCGTCCAATCGCGAAAGACCCAGTGCCCGCAAGGACAGAGACTCCACATCCCTCCGGAAACACGCCGCGGAAGGTGGCATAGTCTTCCCCTCAACTTGCAAGGCGTTGTACGACACCAAACCCGACAAACCAGCCTCTATTCTCTCTTTGCTCGCCCTCGGTACACTTGCGTAAACAGACATCATGTGCAAAGGCAAATCAGACTTCCCCGAAGATCCCGCCTGCTCCAGCCCGGCCCTGGCAACCTCGCGCATCGACTCGCCTGCGGTATTCTCCAGGGCAAAAAGGGCACTTACCGGACCGCCTTCCCCTATTCTCAATACACAGCCAGAGGTGTCTGCAATACAGCAAGCCTGGCTCGATGAAACTCATGCGGTAGTGGTACAACGAGCTTTTTTCGGGGGGACATTACATGCATAAAGAGCCGCAATTTCTATGCGAACATAAGTGCTCTATTTGATGCGTATTCTGCATTCGTGCGTGGACCAATCCTTTATGCCCCTCACAAACCAGAGAATCTGATCAGTCTATCAGCATTCCCTCCCCAGCCTATCGAGGGTCAACACGGTTAGCAGCTTGATGCCAATGCCCAGTACTGCCTCGTCAAACGTGAATTTGGAGCTATGCAATGGAAAGCAGCCATGCCCGTCAGAGTGTTCGACGGGTTCCTGTCCAACCCCGAGAAACAACATAGCCCCGGGCGCATGCTGAAGATAACACGCAAAATCCTCTGCAATCATGGAAGGAGCATCCAGGATGTGAATCTGCTCTTCAGGCATGAATCTGGAGACCGATTGCAGAACACCTTCGATAACGGTGGGGTCATTCTCCAGCACAGGGCAAGCCCTGATGTATTCGGTTTCGCATGTAGCGCCTGTGGCGTGCGCCATGCCTTCAACCTTTCGCTGGATCGTATCTTGCATCCATTGGCTTGTACAGGAACGGACGGTGCGTACAGTTCCATGGAATTCTACATTGTCAGCAATGGTGTTGAATGCGGTGCCCCCGCTTATTCGCCCTATGCTGAGCACTGCAGGCTCATTCGCGTCGATTTCGCGACTGACAATAGTGTTCAAAGCCAACAGCGAACATGCAGCGGCTGTGAGCGCATCTACACCTAAGTGCGGAACAGCTCCATGGCCGCTCCGTCCTCGGAACCGAATAGAGACTTTGTCGCAAGCCGCCATCGCAACTCCGTGTTTCAATCCTACATGACCAAGCGGCAGGTCTGGCCATAGATGCAATCCATATATCTCGTCTACTTTTGGAGACTCCATTGCGCCTCCCTCTATTACACGCTCTGCACCAGCAAGTTGCTCCTCGGCAGGCTGGAATATCACCTTGACATTGCCCTTAATCAAATCGCGCATCCTGCTCAATACCATAGCCGCACCCAACACGATCGCCAGGTGGCCATCGTGTCCGCACGCATGCATCACACCACGTGACTGCGATTCATATGGCAGCCCGGTCTCCTCGGTAATCGGAAGAGCGTCCATATCGGAGCGGAGGGCAACGGTCGGCCCCGTCGCAACGCCTGTGATGAGGCCGACCACTCCTGTTCCTGCAATGCCTCGCCTCGTTTGAATATCGCAGCTAAGAAGCAAATCAGCACACAGCAATCCGGTCTTGGTTTCTTGCCAGGCCAACTCAGGACATGCGTGAACCTGCCTTCTAAACGAGATCACGTCTGGCAAGCACTCCGCAATCAGCGCGTCTATGCGGTCCATGATTTCAACCCTATTGCTGACCATTCTGTAAACGCCTCACATCTCTTCAAACTGCCGTTATGCCAATCTGCCCTGCAGGGCCCCGGGACCGAAGCTCCTGCCACAATAGAATCACAGGCTAGATATGGGTGGCACAGTATTCTACTCTGAGGCTCATGTTCCCTCTGAAAGAGTTTCTATCTTTCCCTGGCTAGCCATTCTGAAAGCTGAACCCAGAAACGCGAATAATGCTTCCACTCATAGAACTCCTTCGAGCCCCAATGGGGAGCGCAATCCGACGTAAATGCTGCAGTCCGGCCATTGCCTAACTCCCTGACTGCCAGGAACGGATCTCCTTTGTCGCCAACAGTCATCAGCACCTGAGAATCGTCTCTGGCCACTGTCTTGTTGTATCCAAGGAAGAAGGGCCACTCTGCCGGCAAGCCTTCAAGTATTGGATGCTTTGACGCAACCGCGGGATTGAAACCTTCCGGCACTTCCGCCCTATCATCATTTGGGCTCAGTGTAACAGGCAAAACATCCTCTACAGGTGTATGGTGCCAACATCCTGACCCATAAATGCCCTGGAATGTCAGGTATCCGCCGACCATCACCAGTCCTCCACCCGCACGGACCCAATCAGCAAGCAGTTTTAAGCGGTTTGGCGTCCGTTGAGAACGGCTGAAAGTGTCGGGATGCAGTAGCAGTGTATTGGCACCTATGTCGCTCAGCATCACCACATCGTACTTGCTTAGCTCATCCATGGTTTGCGGGAATTTCACGGCAGCCTCATGGTTAGGAAGGTAGTCCACCTCGTTGCCAGACTCCTTCAGGGCGTCAATGATCTTGTCGGCTCCTCCGCCAAAATCCGCATTCATGAAGAAGTCAAACCCCTTGAGATGTGTAGATAGAGTAATCCAGGACTCACCAGCAATAAGTACCTTCACAATCTCGACCTCCTTGCGCACAGTGCTTGCAAATTGATATCACAAACTCCGTGAACTCTTACTTCGCGCTGTCTACTTCACACCAGTCAATCAACGTAGCCGCTATAATCTTAACCGCCTTCAGGTAGTCTTGGATTACTATGTGTTCATCGGGCTGATGCGCAGTTGAAAGGATCCCAGGGCCGAAGTTGACAGTGGGTATCCCCCTGTCTATCAATAAGCCCATATCAGTGTGGCAGAACACGCCTCTCACCACCTGAGTTGCTGGAAGCAGCCCACACAGAGAATGAACGTTCTTAGCTATTGTGTTCACTAAAGGATGATCAGCAGGAATCTCGCCGCAATCGGCATCCACCATCCACTCGATTTCCGGCGGGTTCAATCGCAACCATTCATCTGTCTGTGCAACCCTCGACACGAAATCTTCGATTTCTCGTTTCACCTTGCTGCCAACGCCATGCTCATCCTTTTCGGAAGGCAGATACTGAACATCAATCACAATCTCGGCACGAGAAGCATATGTGGTTGGATAATCCCCAGCATTGAGCATAGCGACATTTACCTGGCACGGTCCATCTATCAATGGATGCCTCTTTCGAAGTGCCCAATCACGATTCAAAGCATCTATGTGGGTCAAATACAAACGCGCCTTCTCTATGGCATCCACAGCTCCACCCTCACGCCAGTGGGGCTGCGGAGCCTCTATGTGCCCGTTTCTTCCCTTTATGATTATCTTCCCCCAGAGTATGCCTCTGCACATTGGCGCCACAGTCAAATCTGTAGGTTCTCCAACTATGGC
>MTKW01001795.1_pt1 | contig 59920 bp, 55 predicted proteins | sample 1042761 | NCBI WGS metagenome assembly MTKW01 (sample SAMN06205366, study PRJNA360243) | anaerobic digester metagenome | biome: Wastewater treatment plant; feature: Anaerobic digester sludge; material: sludge; isolation source: anaerobic digester fed with sludge from wastewater treatment plant ... | reverse complement strand
GGTGCGGTCAGCAAGTATTTGATAACAATGATATATAGATAATACTAATTCTTGAAACTTAGGATTATCTTCTAATTTCGTGATATTCAATTTTGTATGTTGAACTAAGTTATTATAATGGAGTCTTGTTCCGTGTTGAAGATGAAAATGATAATTAGCTAAATATTCAGTAGTACGTTTTGCACCAGTTTTGTCGTGTTTTAACATATTATCAAGCAACCATTCTTCTACATATCTTTCGGATAATTTAATTACTTTTGTACACATTCCAAAAAATGTAGGTGGATATTTAGACAAAAGAACTGTGTTCCAATAAAAAACATTTTTATTATTATTTAGGTCGTTTAGTGCATTATTTAACATCTCTAGATACTCATAAGCAGGAGCATTCATAATTTGCGGATCTATTGGACCTAAAGTAGAATGTAGCCCCATTATAATTTCTTTACCAGAACAAGCAATCATTGTTCCTGCTGACATAGCGGTGTTAGGAATGATAACGCGAATATCGTTATTAAAGTACGCTTTTAAATATTCTACTATCGATTTAGTTGCAGTTAAATCACCGCCTGGCGTATGAAGTATTAAATCTAATCCTTTAGATTTATCTAAATTTCTAAGGGCGTCCATAAAACCGTTACGATCGTTATCGATTATGTAAAAATCTCCATTTTGACCATATTTTTGCTGCCATGCTGAATAGTAAACTACAATGTTTCTTCCGGTTAATTTATGTAGTTGTTTGAAAAATTGCTTTTTTTTCTCTTCAATAGCAGTATGTGNNATCGTTCCAAGAGGGCATATTTAACACGTCCTTTCTTTAACAATTTCATTATATCATTTAAATATAATTTGCGCAAATAATTTTTTATTCAAAAAATAAAGTTTTCTAACTTATAATAGCTTTTAATAATAGATTATAAAAAATTATAAAATGTGATTTTAGGAACTTTAATTCCTTTTTTAAGTTTTTGATAAGTTATCTTTTCATCTTTATTTTCTAGTAGTGGTTCAAATATCCAATTTAATCCCATATCTAAATGTTGTGGCGGAGATAGATACTCAAATTGATCGCTAATACCGAGCAGGTGATTGGCTCTTTTTAATTCATATTCTAGATGAGTCCAAGTAACATTAGGATTTCTTAAAACTTCTAAATAATTAATGATATCAAATGCCCTATCTTCATCGCCATAAAGGTAGTGAAGATATGCAATTAAAAATAAAACTGAAACGCCTTCATTTGTTCCTGAAAGGATTGACCTATTAAGTGAAAAAATCTTGTTATCTAAACTGAAGTTTTTTTCACCATCTTCATAGACAACATTTTCTAGATAATCAATGAGATAGGCATAAGTTTCTAAGTTATATTGCAGAGGCCGACTTAAAAGATAATTAACTTTTTTGTCTAATAGATAATCTTTACTTAACTCATAAGCCTCTGGGTTGAACATCATATAAGATGAAACTACTTGTAAAAGATAATCTGGTTCTTCCTTAACTTTTTTATAGGCAACAAAATCACCGGCTGCATGTTCATTAGCACCGCTAGAAGCAAGAATTACTAATATTGTTAAAATTAAAATAACGATAGTGGCTGTCATCATTATGCTAATCAAAATCAAATTATTAGATAAGAATAGCAATAGTAAAAATACCACAAATGTTAAAAATCCAAAAACAATTGAGGCAATTGGTGCAGCGATTAATGATTTAGCAAATTTATTACCAACTTCCTTAAATTCTTCATCGTTAGTTATTGGTGGAAGTAGTGGGACTACTAAACCACCGCCAAGAATTAATAATTTGGGATTCACTTTAATTTTAAAAATTTTGCCTTTTCTAATGAACATAAACATAAATAGGTAAACAGCTTTAATTTTAATTTTATTAATACTAAAAACAAAGGCGTGGGTAAGTTCATGAATTGTTAGTGATAAGAGAATCGCAACAAAAACTACGATTATATGGGCCCACCAAATGTTTTTTATATCGTGATTATGAATTGATGCAGCTACAATTATCCCAATCATAAATCCAATTAATATTAATATTAAATAATTAATCTTTTTTAAATGTTTCATCATTTCAACCTTTCAAAAGCTAATCTTTTTTTATCTTTATTTTCACCTAAATAGACAATACCGCAATATTGAAAATCATTTTTCGTTAACATTTTTATCATGGGAGTATTTAATTCATGAGTATCAATTCTAATCGAAGATGCATCAAAGTTTTGAAATAGATAAGTAAAGAATTGTTTGACAATTCCTTTTCCGCGGTAACTATTAAGAGTAGCAATGGTGTGAACTGCCATATAGTTAGAACCATCAGTTAACCAATTGCCATCAAAAATTTCTTCATAATCTTTTTCATAGTTGTAAAATGAGGCGCAAGCCACGACTTTACCATCAGTTTCATAGACATATAGTCGATTGTTTTTTAAATCATCATTAAACGTATCTATATTAGGGTAACCATCTTGCCATTGTGGAGAATTATAGGATCTAATAAAAGCTTTAGCATCATTGTAGATGGCTAAAATATCGTTTTGATCTTTAATTGTTCCTTTTCTAATCATTGTTACCACCTAAAAATATTATATCATGAAATGAAAATAAAAAAAGGCCCCAGGGCCTTAAAAATCAAATGGAGCGGACGAGGGGAATCGAACCCCCATTTCATGCTTGGCAAGCACGTATAATAACCGTTATATTACGTCCACAAGATATGCCTATATAGATTATCAAAACGAGTTAAATATGTCAAGAAAAATATACTAATGATTCGATTAGTTTTATCAAAAAGATTAAAAACATCTAAAATTAATATTAATAATTTATTAGGATAAAAATATAAAAACTCGTAGATATAGCCCTTTAAAGCCATTGAAAGCGCTATTTTTTCTTTTTTTCTTGTCAGTTTGAAATAATTATATTATAATATAATAAATACATTTAAGGGAGGTATCAAATGAAGCTAAATGAGCGCGGGTTATTAATTGTTATATCAGGTCCATCTGGTGTTGGAAAAAGCTCTGTTAGAAAAGCTTTATTCGACATGCCTGGACAAGATTTAGTTTATTCAATTTCTATGACAACAAGAAAACCACGCAATGGTGAAAAAGAAGGCGTGGATTACTATTTTGTCACCAAAGAAACCTTTGAAGAGAAAATTAAAAACGGTGAGTTTTTAGAGTGGGCTAATTTTGTTGGGAACTACTACGGAACCCCAAGAGAAAAAGTTGAAGAATTATTAGACGAAGGAATGCAAGTAGTCTTAGAAATAGAAGTTGACGGTGCTTTACAAGTAAGACGTCAAATGAAAGATGCAGTTTTCATTTTTTTAGTTCCGCCTTCAAAAGAAGCGTTAATTAATCGCTTGAAATCTAGGGGTACTGAATGTGCTGATGAACTACAAGAAAGAATTGACAAAGCTGAAAAAGAATACTTACTAGCTTACAAATATGATTATATCGTTGTTAATGATGAAGTTAACAATGCTGCCGATAGAATTATGGCAATTATTAGAGCGGAACATGCGAGAACTGAAAGAACGATTCATAAATATGTAGAATTAATGGAGGGTAAATAAAATGAGAAATAAAGATGGTATGAGATATCCTTCAATAGACGATCTATTGAAACAAATTGATTCAAAATATAAATTAGCTTATACTGCTGCTAAAACAGCGAAAATTATTGAGCGTCATGATATCCAAATTGAAGATGCTAAATGTGTAAAAAGTGTTGGTCAGGCATTAGAAGAAATTATTGCTGGCAACGTTGATATCGAGTTTGAATAAAAAGGAGTTTCTCCTTTTTTATTCGTAAAAAATAAGGTGATAAAATGAAATTATTTGAATTTTTAAGAGAATATTTACAAAAAGGTAAACCAATTATTGATGGTAGCGGTAATGTTACTGGTTATACTGGCGGATTAGGATTTAGCGATGGACTTGCTAATATTGTTATTGGTGCTATCTTTGCTATATTTATGATTGTAGTCACAATTATTGCACTATTTGTTTTTAAACAAATTATTAAAAAAGCTATGACTCGTAAACTTAAAAAAATTAAAGCTGAAGAAGATAGATTGCAAAAAATTAGAGAAGAAGGCCGTAAAACTTTAACTGATTACAACGCAGTATTATTAAGTGAAATTAGAGTTGACTCACCATATAAGTATGTTGATGTTAGTAAGAGGGCTGAAACAATTTCAAAAGCAACATATAACATTGTGGCTTCAATTGTTTGGGTAATTGTTATTATCATTATTTTAGATGGTTTTGGAATTAACATTGTTCCTTTTGTTACTGGTGCTGGAATCGTTGGAATCGCTGTTGCCTTTGGGGCTCAAGAATTTGTTAAAGACTTTATTAGTGGCTTATTTAATATTTTTGAAAATACATATAGTGTTGGTGAATTAGTTGAAATTAATGGTTTTTTAGGAACTGTTAGAGAAATCGGGTTAAGAACGACTAAAATTGAAAACTGGAAAGGAGAATATTTCATCGTTAATAATGGTAAGATTAATAGCGTAATTAATCGTTCTAGAGATACTGCAACTGCGGTTATTGATATTGTATTATCAAATAAAGTTCAAGTTGAAGATGTTAGAGTGGCGCTTGTAACTTTCTGTGATGAATTTGTTATTACTAATCCAAATCAATATGCCAAACCAACATATTCTGGATTAATTGATACCTCATTGATTTCTTATACATTTAGAATTACCGCTATTACTGCCCCAGCAAGCCATATTGGTGTTGAAAGAGAAATTAGAGGAAAACTAATTGAGTATTTAGAAACTAGAGGCTTTGAAGGACCTCAAACAATCGTTGTCACACAATAAGAAGGGTTAACCCTTCTTTTTTTTAGGGTTCATGATAAAATTAATATGGTGAATATATTTGAACATTAAAGAAAAATTAACGCTTTTACCAGATAAACCAGGTTGTTATTTAATGAAAGACGATCAAGGCGAAGTTATTTATGTTGGAAAAGCGAAAAATTTAAAAAATCGCGTTAAGTCTTATTTCGTTGGAGCTCACAACGAAAAGACGACTTTACTCATCTCTGAAATCAGAGATTTTTCATACTTAATTACCAATAATGAGTTAGAATCTTTAATTTTAGAAATTAATTTAATAAAAAGATATTTACCTAAATTTAATATCAAATTAGTTGATGATAAGAGTTATCCTTACATCAAATTTTCAAAAGGATCTTATCCAAGATTAATTGTCATGAGATCAAATACACCAACAGAAAAAGCATTTGGTCCATATCCAAATGGTTATAGTGCTAGAATGACTGTTGACTTGCTTAATAAACTATATCCTTTTAGAAAATGTATAACTATTCCTAAAAAGCCATGTCTTTACTATCACTTAGGTCAGTGTTTAGCACCTTGTATTAATGATGTTTCAAAAGATGAATATAACCAAATGATGAAAGAAGTAACTAAGTTTTTAAAAGGTGATACTAAAAAAGTATTAGATATGTTAGAGCATAAGATGTATGAGGCAAGTGATAATTTAGAATTTGAAAAAGCTAATGAATATAAAGAGATGATTAATCATATTAATACTACATCTGAAAAACAAATTATTAGTTTAGCTGATTTAAAAGATAGAGATATAATCGCTTATGCTTATAATGATGAAAATATTGCAATCCAAATATTACTGATGAGAAATGGTGCGATAACTGATACTCATCAGACGATATTTTCCTATGTTGGCAATCACTATGAAGCGGCATTAAACTATATTGATCAACTATATTTAGATAAACTATTCGTTGATGAGTTATTATTTTCTAATCAATTTGATTTAAAAGATTTAGAAATAAGATATAAGAAAAAAGCGTCTATTCCGCAAATTGGCGATAAGAAAAAAATGGTTGATTTAGCATATCAAAATGCAACCGAAAACTTAGAAAACTACTTTAAAATCTATCAACACCGAGAAGATATTAATTTAGAAATAGAAAGTAGTCTATATGAATTATTTTCTAAAGAAATTAATTATATTGAAGCATTTGATAACTCACAACTATTTGGTGCATCTCCGGTGTCAGCGATGATTGTATATAAAAATCATGAATTTTTTAAAGATGGATATCGTAAGTTTAATCTTAAATCAGCGGCACAGGATGACTACCAACAAATGAAAGAAGTTATTTACCGCAGGTATTATCGTTTGTTAATGGAAGATAAAAGTCTTCCTGATCTAATCTTAGTTGATGGCGGTATCGGACATGTTAATGCCGCATTAAGTGTCATAAATGATTTAAGATTAGATGTATTAGTTGCGGGAATGAAGAAAAATAAAAGGCACGAATTTGAGTCTTTAATCTTTAATGATAAAGATATTAAACTTGAGAAAAACAGCAATTTATATAAATTTTTCTTAAAAATAAACGAAGAAGTTCACCGGTTTGCCATTACTTTCCACAGACAAGCAAGATTTAGAGAAACCTTCAAATCACCACTTGATGGCATTAAAGGAATTGGCGTTAAACGGAGAGAAAAACTGATTAATCATTTTGGAACAATAGAAGCGATTAAAGAAGCTGAAGTTGATGAAATTATGAAATTAGGATTTAGTTTAAAATTAGCTCAGAAGTTAAAAGAGGAATTAAAATGAAACATATTATTTATGATGTTGATAAAAAAAGAAATACATTTTATTGTTTAATCAATGGTCAAAAAGTTGGTTTTTATTTAACTAAAAGTTTAGAAAAAATTTTTGGTGATTACATTGATATCGGCTATTTAATTGATTTTGAAATTAATGATTTTTATAAATCAATTAACAAAATGAAACATTATCAAGTTAGTTATTTCACTAAAATTGAACAACTTCAACCACACAGGATATTATACGATTTAGAAGAATTAAGAGAAGATATGACGAAAGTTATTACTAAGTATAATCACTACTTATTTTTAGATTTTGAAATGACAATGCCTAGTTATAATTTTAAAGGAACCTTTAAGGCAGAAATTATCCAGTTTGGGGCTTTCCTAACCGATAATATGGGTAATGTTTTACTTGAAAGAAGTTATTATATTCTTCCTAAAAATGGTCGACCTTCAATTAGAACTATTCGCTTTTTAGATTTAGATTTAGATGAATTTTTACACGAAGCGAAAGAATATGAATATTTTTATTTAGACTTCAAAGAAATTCTTCAAAAATATGAACCAAAAATTGTTGTTTGGGGGAAAAATGATATTATTGCCTTAGAAGATTCATATAAAATAAATAACCTATTGCCACTAACTACCGAAAATGATTTTTTTAACTTGTTAGTGTTGCATCGAGATTATTTTAATATTAATCAAGATATCGGATTATTTAAAGCATATCAAACATACTTTCCGGAAACTAATATCAACCCACAAAAACATGATGCGGTTGAAGATGCAAGAATTACCAAAACTATCTTTTTTGAGTTTTTAAAAGAACTTAAAAATAATTCCTCACATTAAGTTATAGTTTTGATAAAATTGAATTATTATGTTAACTTTTTAATAAACCTGCCATAATTCAAGTTTATCTATATTTTTGTACAAAAATATGATAAAATGTAAATGAATGTAAGAGGCTAGATAATATGGTTAATATTTTAAGTAGTATTTTATGTTGTAAGTGCAAAAGTATTAATTACTTAATTTTTAACCATTTAGATTTTTGTCTTTCAAGAGATTATATCAAACTTTTTTAGTTTGATATTTTTTATTTTATAAGGAGAGGATAACATGAAGAAAAGCGATAAAACAATAGTTATTGGCGTAATTGGAGCTGATGTCCATGCGGTTGGTAACAAAATTATTGAATATACTTTAAAAAAAGAAGGATATAACGTAGTCAATATCGGTGTGTTATCACCACAAGAAGATTTTATTAATGCTGCAATTGAATCTGATGCCGATATGATTATGGTGTCTTCGTTATATGGACATGGTGAGATTGATTGCCGTGGAATGAGAGATAAAATGGTAGAAGCTGGTATTGGTGATACCATTTTATATGTAGGTGGAAATATTGTGGTCGGAAAACAAAATTTTGAAGATGTTGAAAAAAGATTCCATGCCATGGGATTTGACAGAGTATATCCACCAGGAAGACCAATTGAAGATTGTTTAGATGATATTGCTAAAGATTTAGGAGTCTACGAGGAAAAATAAAATAGATGAGATATTACTTACTAGTTGATTTCGGTTCAACATTAACTAAATTAACTGCCGTTGATATTACCATTCCTGATATTATTGCGACAGCTTCCTATCAAACAACGATAGAAACTGATATTAATCTTGGGTATCAACAAGCACTTAAAAAACTTTATCAAAAGATAGGAAGTCATTTAAAATTTGACCGTATTTTTGCGTGCTCTTCAGCCGCTGGTGGGTTAAAAATGGCAGCTATTGGTATTGTGGAAGAGTTAACTGTTGAAGCAGCTAAAAGAGCATGTCTTGGAGCCGGATCACGAGTAGAAATGGTAATATCAGGAGAAATTACTCGTTTTGAAATTGAAGAAATTAAAAATAAAAAAATTGATATTATTTTACTAGCAGGCGGAACTGACGGCGGTAATAAACATATTCCAATTCATAATGCGTTAGCCTTAGCTCAAGCAAAATTAAATATTCCAATTATTTATGCTGGTAATAAGGCAGCTCAAAATCAAATTAATGATATTTTCACCAACTATAATGTTAATGGATATATTGTTGATAATATCATGCCAAAAATTAATGGTTTAAATATTATGCCAGCTAGGCAAAAAATAGAAGAAATATTTTTAGGACAAATTATTGAAGCTAAGGGTATTACTAAATTTTTAGAAAATATTGATAATGATATTATTCCAACACCAAAATCGGTTTTAAATGCAGCTGAATTATTATCAAAAGGTTATTTTGAAGAGCCTGGATTAAAAGAATTAGTAATTATTGATATTGGTGGGGCTACAACTGATATTTATTCAATGTGTAATCCTATTATTAAGCATGGGGTAATCTTTCAAGGAATGGAAGAAGATTATGCCAAACGAACGGTTGAAGCAAATGTTGGGATGAGGCACTCAGCTCCGGGAACAATTGAGGCGGCGCCAAAGATGATTGTTAGAAGGATGGAAGAGATGCATGGTGTTAATTTATCAAAAGAAGCTGAATTTAGAATGAAAAACTATGAATGGATTCCGGAAAATGATAATGATCGATTTATCGACCAGTTAATTGCAAGCCTTTGTGTGGAATATGCCATTTCTAGACATTCTGGTTCGATTAGAGAATTATATTCACCAGTTGGAACTAATTATATTCAAACTGGAAAAGATTTATCAGATGTTTTATACGTAATTGGTACTGGTGGCGTTATCGTTAATGCCAAAGAACCAATCTCAATCTTAAATCATAGTGTTTCAAGAGATGAAAATTTGCAAGAATTAAGACCGATTAATCCGGAATATTTACTAGATTCCGATTATATATTATCGTCAATGGGTTTATTAATGATTGAACGTCCAGTTCAAGCATTACAAATAATGAAAAAAAGAATGACAAAACTTGTTAAACCGAGGTGAAATTATGCTTAAGAATAAAAAATGGACAATGGAGTTTTTCTTAGAAGAAAGAAAAAAAGTATTAGCTACTTGGCATACCGGAAATGATCCGTTATTAGATTTAGATACGGCTGTTAAATATTTAAAATCACTACCGCGTCATAAAAATTTTGGATTGAAATTAATAGATGCCAAAAATAATAAACGTACTTTAATTCAACCGCGTGCTGGAGTTCCAGTAATTGAAAAACATATTGAATTATTACAATATTTAGAAAAATCTGGAGCTGATTTTGTGCCGACAACTATTGATAGTTATACTAGATTAAATAGGTATGAAGAGGCAGAAAAAGGAATTGAGGAAAGTCGAGCTTCTGGTAGAGCAATGCTTAATGGATTTCCAGCAGTTAACTACGGAGTTGAAAAATGTATGGAAGTTCAAGAAGCAGTTAATGTGTCAATTCAAGCAAGACACGGCACTCCAGATGCCAGATTGCTTGCTGAAATTACTTTTGCTGCCGGATGGACTTCATACGAAGGCGGTGGGATTTCTTATAACGTTCCGTATGCTAAAAATGCTAGTTTAGAACAAACTATTTTTGACTGGCAATATTGCGATCGACTTGTTGGATTTTATGAAGAGCAAGGAATCACCTTAAATCGTGAGCCATTTGGCCCATTAACAGGAACTATTTGTCCGCCTTGTATTTCTAATACGGTCGGGATTATTGAAGCGCTACTTGCAGCTGAGCAAGGAGTAAAAAATATTACTGTTGGATATGGCATGGGTGGAAATATCGTTCAAGATGTGGCGGCGATTAGAGCGCTTCAAGAACAAACCGAAGAATACCTTCGTCTAGGTGGCTATTATGATGTCGAAGTTACCACTGTCTTCCACCAATGGATGGGCGGATTTCCAGCTAGTGAATCAGAAGCGTTAGGGCTAATTTCACTTTCATCGGTAGTGGGGGCATTATCAGGCGCCACTAAAATAATTACTAAAACAACCCATGAATCAATTGGAATTCCAACGAAAGAAGCGAATGGTGAAGGGATAAAAGCGACTAAATTTGTTGTTAATTTATTAAAAGATCAAAAGTTTCCTGAAAGTAAAGAATTAACGACTGAGATCAATCAAATTAAACGCGAAGTTAAATGTTTAATGGATGCAGTTATGCATTTAGGAAACAATGATTTAGCTGTAGGAACTGTTAAAGCTTTCGAACAAGGAGTAATTGATGTTCCATTTGCTCCAAGTAGATACAATAAAGGTGATATTTTACCAGCTAGAGATAACGAAGGTAGAATTCGAATTTTAGAATTTGGTAATTTAGGCTTATCAGAAGAAATTAAAGATTTCCATAGAAAAAAAATTAAAGAAAGAGCAGATTATGAAGGACGCGAAGTATCATTTCAGTTGACAGTTGATGATATCTACGCTGTATCTCAAGGTTCATTAGTGGGAAGACCACAAAGAAAGGAATAGTATAAAATGAAAATTAAACACGTAATATTATCAAGATCAACAACCGGTTTTTACTTTGATGATCAAAAAGCGATTAAATCAGGAAAAGTTTCACATGATGGATTCTTTTATTCAGGAACCCCACAAACCGAAGGCTTTACTTCAATTAGACAAAAAGGCGAAGCTATTTCAATTCAATTAGTTTTAGAAGACGGAACTATCGGATACGGTGATTGTGCCGCAGTCCAATATAGCGGTGCTGGCGGAAGAGATCCATTGTTTTTAGCTGATAAAAATATTAAATTTATCGAAAAAAATATCGTTCCACTTTTAATTGGCGTTGATGTAACTAGATTTAGAGAAAACGCTGAGAAATTTGATCGTTTATTAATTAATGGTAAGCACGTTCATACGGCAATTCGTTATGGTGTAACTCAAGCCCTATTAAGTGCTACTGCAAATTTCCATAAATTAACTATGGCTGAAATCATTCGCAAAGAATATAACATTAAAAATAAAACATATAAGAAAATTCCAATTTTCTCACAAAGTGGTGATAATAGATATGGTGCGGCCGATCAAATGATTATATCTAAAGCGGAAATATTACCACACGCTTTAATTAATAATGTTGAAGAAAAATTAGGCTATAATGGTGAGATTTTATATGAATATGTGAAATGGTTAATTAATCGGATTAACACGAAAAAAATTGATCCAGAATATCACCCAGTGATTCAACTTGATGTTTATGGTACGATGGGTGAAGCATTCAATTTAGATATTTCTAAAATTGGTGATTATATTATTTCACTTGAAAAATTATGTCTTCCATATGAATTAAGAATTGAAGGACCAGTTGATACCGGTGAAAAGATGTCAACGATGGAAGCGTTAAGAGATTTAAGAGTTTATTTAGAATCTAAAGGTTCTAATGTAAAAATTGTCGCTGATGAATGGTGCAATACTTTAGAAGATATCAAAATGTTTGCTGATAATAAAGCCGGACATATTTTACAAATTAAAACTCCGGACTTAGGTGGAGTTAATAATGTCGTTGAAGCAGCATTATATTGTAATAAAAAAGATATTGGTTCATATATTGGAGGAACATGTAATGAAACTAACATCTCCGCTCAAACAACAACCAATATCGCTATCGCTTGTAATGCCAAACAAATGCTTGGAAAACCAGGTATGGGCGTTGATGAAGGGCGTATGATTATTAAAAATGAAATGAACCGTGTCGTGGCATTAGCTAATGCACGTTTGAAGTGGTGATTTAGTTTTGAGGATAGGAATTGCTGGAACATTAGAATCTAATGACTGCATTATTACAGTCTTAGAATCAGATAAATTAATCATAGAAGTTAAAAGTGTCGTCTATGACTTTTTTGGTAAGCATATTGAAAGTTTTATTAAAAATATCTTAGATGAATTAAAAATTAAAAATATAAAAGTTATTTGCGAAGATAAAGGTGCGTTAGATTACACCATTAAAGCACGATTAATTACCGCAATTAAAAGATTGGAGGAACAAAAATGAGAAGAAGTTTATTATTTATTCCGAGTAATAATCCAGGAATGTTAGAATCATCTTCTTTATTTGGAAGTGATAGTGTTATCTTTGATTTAGAAGATTCAGTCAGTGTTAGTGAAAAAGATAATTCACGCAATCTTTTAATATCCTTTTTAAATAGTAAAGAAAAATTGAACTTAGAAGTAGTGGTTAGAATTAATGATAGTGACACTCCGTTTTATTATGCCGATCTTGAAGCGGTAGTAACCCCAAAGATTGATACGATAATGTTGCCAAAAGCTAGTGTCAAGACACTAAGCAAACTAGATAAAGATTTATCAAAAATTGAAAAAGAAAAACAATTAGTAAATAAAATTAAAGTTATTCCAATTATTGAACTAGCCAGTTCATTAATTGAAGCTAGTGAAATTGCGGCGATGCCACGAGTTGATGGTCTTTTATTAGGGGCCGAAGATTTATCAAGTGATCTAGAAGTTGTTAGAACTGAAGAGGGACTGGAAATATTATATGCCAGAATGGTAGTTATTACAGCGGCTAAGGCTAAGAAAATTGATGCGATTGATACACCATTTACTAATGTTTTTGATAACGCTAAACTTAAAAAAGATTGTGAGTTTGTTAAAAGAATAGGGATGAATGCGAAAGCGTGTATCCATCCAAATCAAATTGAAGTAGTAAATGAAGTGTTTTCACCAACCCAAGCTGAAATTAATTGGGCAACTAAAGTCTTAATGGCTAAAGAGGAAGCAGAAAAAAAGAATCAAGGTGTTTTTAGTTTAGACGGTAAAATGGTTGATAAACCAGTAATTTTAAGAGCCGAAAAGATTATTTTAAAAGCTAAGAAATATAAAATATTATGAAAAGATTAGATAAGTTTCCTAAATTTAAATCAAGTGATAATTACACCAAAAGTAAAAGAACTTTAATCCCAGAAGTCTTAAGAAAGGGAGAAATTAAGTTTTTTACTAATATTTCGGATGTTTTTGACTATTACAACATTAAAAGTAAGATGACATTATCATTTCACCATCATTTAAGAAATGGTGATTATGTTTTAAATTTAGTTTGCCAAGAGATTTTATCAAGAGATATTAAAAACTTAAATTTTGCTCCATCATCAATCTTTCCTAATCATGAGATATTATCAAAACTAATTGAAAATAAAAATGTTTCGAATATTAGAACTAACTATATGTCGGGTTTGGTAAGTAAAACTATTCAAAGCGGCTTCTTAGAGGGCCTTCTTTTAATGGATACTCATGGTGGTCGCGCTAGAGCAATTGAAGCCGGAGAAATAGAAATTGATGTTGCTTTTTTAGCAACCCCTCAAGTTGATAAATATGGCAATGGCTATGGTGGGGCTGGCAAGAATTCATGTGGCACACTAGGTTATGCCATTAGCGATTTAATGTATGCTAAAAAAGTAGTTTTAGTAACTGATAATTTAGTTGAATTAATTGAAAATCCTGATTTTGATCAAAAATATGTTGATGCCGTATTGGTAATTGATTCCATTGGTAATAAAGAAGGGATCATCTCAGGAACAACCAAAATCACAAGAGATCCAATTGGACTTTTAATCGCTAGAAAAACAGCTCAAATTATTGATAAACTTGGGCTTGTTAAAAATGGGTTTTCAATTCAAACTGGTGCTGGTGGAACATCACTTGCTGTCGCTAGTTACTTAAAAGATATTATGAAAGAACGCAAGGTTACTGGTAGTTTTGCTTTAGGGGGGATTACTAGTTATTTTGTTGATTTATTAAATGAAGGATATTTTAATAAATTATACGATGTTCAGTGCTTTGATTTAGATGCTGTAAAATCATATCATGAAAACCCAAAACATCTTGCGATGTCTGCATCTAAATATGCCAATCCATATGATGATCCAATTGTTAATCAATTAGATGTAGTAATTTTAGGGGCGACTGAAGTTGCCCTTGATTTTAACGTAAACGTCACTACTGATTCGTTTGGAAACATTATTGGTGGTAGTGGTGGGCATGCCGATACAGCTTACGGAGCTAAAGTAACCATTATTGTGGCTAATTTATTACGTTCNNTAGCTATCAAAATCGCTGGTAAACCAGAAGTGTTAAAGATAAAAGATAAGAAAGTTATTGGTGCCGTTATATATCGTGATGGTAGTTTAATTGATTACTTATATTCGAAATGAGGATATAAATGTTTGTAAAAAGGGCGTTACTAAAAACTGAAAAAGATAATATTATTCAATTCCTTAATAATATGGATCTGTTTTGGGATGAAGATATAGTCGATACATATTATATAGAGATTAATAATGAAGTAATCGCCACCGGCTCAAGAAGTGATAAGGTAATTAAATGTTTAGCAGTTAAAAAAGAGTGGCAATCGCATAATTTAATTTCTTTAATTATTGATGCTATTGCTGAATCATTTTTTAAAGAAGGTATTTATCATTATTTCGTAGTAACACGTCTAGAAAACGAAGAAATTTTTAAATCGTTAGGATTTAAAGAAATTATTAAAAATGATTTAATAATCTTTATGGAAAAAGGAATTTCTTCAATTACTTTAAAACTAACTGCGTTAAAAGAAGGCTTAGAGCGTGAGTTAAAGATTAATTTAGATAAATTAAATATTGGAGCGATTGTTTTAAATGCTAATCCTGTAACTAATGGTCATTTAAAGTTAATTGAATATGCTAGTAAATATCATGATTTATTGTTATTATTTTTAGTTGAAGAAGAAAAATCATGGCTAACATATATTGAAAGAACATCTTTATTATTCATTTCAACTCAACATCTTGCAAATGTCAAAATTTTGCCGTCAACCGAATACTTAGTATCAAGTGCAACTTTTCCAAATTATTTTTTAAAAGATAATGTATCACGCTATGAATATATGGCAATGGTTGATCCGTTAATTTTTAAAAAGTATTTTATGCCAATATTTAATATTAAAAAAAGATATATCGGAACTGAAATAAAACCATATATGATTTCATATAATAATGCCTTAGTTAAGGCGTTAGATGATAAGATTGAAGTTATCGAAAGATACGAAGAAAATGGCGTTACTATATCAAGTTCACATGTAAGGGACTTAATCTGTAGTAACGGAGTTGATGCGGTTTTGAAATATATTCCAAAACAGGCGCAAACATTATTTAAAAAGATAGTAAGGAGTAAGGTTGATGGATAAGATGATATTAGAAAAAGACAAGTATTATCAAAATATTATTACAAATCTAGAAGATTATGATGTATGTATTAACATGTCGGTAAACGCTCCAGGAGATTCAAAATATTCAAATGAAGCTAAGTTATTAGTTTCATACTTTGACAAATTAATTTCTTATCATTATGTCAAAAAAGAGATTCATAATACCTTAAAAGGAATTCAAATTAATTACTATTTAAACGGGGTAGAAGGGTCAGTTGTTAAACAAGATATGGTCAAACTTGAAGATAATCATCCATTAGGGAGATTTATTGATTTAGATGTTTTTGAGAAAAACAGTAAAAAAAGTTTATCGAGAGAAACTTTAAGAAAATGTTATTTATGTGACTTGCCAGCCTTTGTTTGTCAAAGAGAAAATAATCATCGAAAAATCGATTTAGAAATATATTTTAAACGCGAAATATTAAATTATTTAGGTGAAGTAATTTCCAACTTAATTAAAGAAAGTATTTTATTGGAATTAAATTTAGACCCTAAATTTGGTTTAGTTACTCCTTATACTAATGGGTCTCATAATGATATGAATTATGAATTAATGCTAAAAGCGGCAGATAAAATTATTCCTTATTTAAGAGAAATATTTAAAGCAACCGTAAGAATTGGTAACCTTTATGAATTAATTACTAATAATCAGGTTATCGGAAAATTAGCTGAAGAAGTAATGTTAAATACGACCAGTGGTGTTAATTGTTATAAAGGATTGATTTATAATTTAGGTTTAATGATTACGGCATCAACTTATTCTCTTGTTAATTTACAAAACTTTGATTATTCATATTGTGTTGCCAAAGAATTATCAAAACAAACCTTTAAAGGCGAAGAATTAAATACCTTTGGTCAAAAAGTATATAAAAAATATAACTTTGGCGGAATTAGAAAAGAAGCCTTACAAGGTTACCCTAGTATTAGACAAACTATACCAATGTTAGTTGATTATCAAGATAAAACCCTAATGGAAGCATTAGTTAAATTAATTAGTACTACTGATGATTCAGTATTACTTAAAAGAAGTGGCTCGTTTGAGCAGATGGAAGAAATTAAATATAGATTTAAATGTTTAAATTTAGATAATGTTGATGAAATTACTAAACTTAATAATTATTGTATCGAAAACAACTTGAGTTTTGGCGGCTCAGCTGATATATTAATAACATCAATCTATCTTAAAAAACTACAAGAAATATTTAGTTTCATCGAATTATAAAATAAGGAGGTAAAATCAATGAAGAAGTTTAAACGGATTTTATTAATCATTATTGTAATATTTGGTATCTTTGCTGTTTCAGGATGTAAGAAGAAAGAAACTGAACAACAAAGAGTCGAAAAACTCATAACCGAAGTTTATAAAACTCATCGGGGTACATTTATTATGTACACAATCGAAGATATTGTCTTTGACTATAATGCAATTGCGGCAATTACACTGTTAAATAAAAAAGGATATGATTTTGATTTAACTAAAGTTTTAGCCGAAGAACTTGTTGTAAGACATATCAACAATGCCGAGATTAAGAGTGAAAATGACGCCTTTAAGTTAATGATTTTAGCGAAAGCTTACAATTTAGAAATGCCTAGTAAGGTCGTTGATTACACGGCTAATTTAACTCAGGTTTCATCATTTTATGCATATCCAGTAGTACTATCATTAATTGAAAATTTTAAAAACAACGATGCCTTGTTAAATCAAATTCTAGCAGCAATTCCAACCGTTCATACTAATGATTGGTTTGATACTGATACGGCAGCCTTTATTTTAGCAACCACTACCAAATATGATAATGTTGATAAGAGTAACTTACAAACTTTATTAGACGATGCGACAACAGTAGATGGTGTCTTAGGATGGGACGGAAAATATAGTGCCTCTTCAACGGCAATGGCATTAATAGCTAATACGTCAAATGGTAAGATGGTATCTTTCGGTGGTGAGAGTAACCTCGCTGATGCTTTAATTAAGTTTTATGATGCCGAGCAAAAAGGTTTTAAGAGTAATTTAGAAGCCGAAGAAATTGATGTCACATTTGCGACACCGCAAGCATTTGCAGCGTTATCGCTATATCTTTTAATGTTAAAAGGAGAAAAAGCACCTAACCTATATTACTAATTATGAATCGAAAAAATTTTATTTTCAAAATCATAGCGTCAGTTATTGTATTAGGGTTAATGATAACCGCTTTTATTGTTGTTGCCAAAAAAGAGGGTGCCAAAGGTAGCGGAACAATTACAATTGAACTAGTTGATCTTGAAAATAATATTTTGAGCACGAAAAATCATGATTTTAAAAAAGGTGATACTCTTTTTCAAATCTTAGATAGTAATTACGATTTAGAATATCAAAATGAAGTTTACGGAGTTTTCATAACCAAAATAGATGAACTTTATGCACCGAATCGGAACGAGTATTTTATTAAAATAGAAGTAAATGGCGAATTTTCATCGGTCGGAGTTAGTCAAATTAAATTAGAAGATCAAATGATTATTACGTTTACACTAACTAAGGTGATTTTATCATGAAAAAAATGAGTGTAAAAAGATTAGTAATTATCTCAATTCTAACCGCGATTTTATTCGTTCAAGAACAAATCTTAAGCTTTATTCCAAATATTCAACTAACATTTCTTTTAATTATCTTGTATAGTAAAACTTTTGATTTTATTGAATCAGTGTTAATGATTACCGTTCATGTAATCTTAGATAACTTACTAATGGGTTCATTTAATTTAACAGTAGTACCTTTTATGTATATTGGATATTTGATTATTCCAATTACATTAAAAACTATCTTTAGGAAAGTTAATTCTTCAATTGGGTTAGCTTTCTTGAGTATTTTATATGCACTATTATATTCTTGGGTCTTTATTATTCCAGCGATACTAATGTTAAAAATACCATTTTGGACTTATATTATTCAAGATATTCCGTTTGAAATTTTACTTGTAACATCAAGCTTTTTATCAGTCTTATGGTTATATAAATCATTAAAAAGAGTATTAGATACTCAATTAGAAATAAACACTATTAATGAAAGTGGTGATTAATTATGGAAAAAGGTTATATCCAAGTTTATACCGGAAATGGTAAAGGTAAAACAACCGCCGCCTTTGGGTTAGCAGTTAGAGCTTTAGGAGCTGGGAAGAAGGTTTTTTTAGGTCAATTTATGAAAGGAATTAAAGATTCCGCTTTTAAAATACTAGAAAAACTTGATAATTTAGAGATTAAAATGTTTGGAGCCCCAACATTTGTTGGTAATGAACCAAGATATACTGATATTGATAAAGCCCAAGAAGGATATGAATATTCACTAAAAGTATTAAAATCAGGCGAATATGATGTTGTTATATTAGATGAGTTAAATCTTTGTTTTATCACTGAGCTAATCACAGAAAAACAATTCCACCATTTAGTTGATCAAAAACCTGAACATGTTGAATTAATTATTACCGGTAGATATGCCACTGATTTTGTTAAAGATAGAGCTGATTTGATTACTGAGATGAGAGAACATAAACACTATTATCATGAAGGAGTCTTAGCTCAAAAAGGAATTGATTTTTAAATAAGACAATCAAAAAATAAAACACCAAGCGTTCTCGCTTGGTGTTTTCTATTATGGTAGGATATTAAAATCTCTAATTACCGGAATAATCATTGGTTTTCTTTGAGTAATTTCATAGATTTTATCAGTTAAATATTCTGATAATTTATTTTTAAATTCGTATTCAGTTATTAGTCTCTCATCTTCAAATACACTAAAGACAAATTCTTTAGTATCTTTAGCCAAAGCATCAGTTAAAGCTTCGTTTCCTTTCATATAGATAAAGCCTCTTGAAATAATAGTTGGATCGCCAATCATTTTACGATTCTTAGTATCAACGGTAATGACAACAGCAAACATTCCATCATCACTTAATAATCTACGTTCACGAATAATATTATTGGAAATATCACCAATACCAGATCCATCAACATAAACATCTCCCGCTTGGACTCTGCCAGCTAACCTTAAATTATCTTTTGAAATTGCGGCAACATCACCATTATCCATAATTAAAATATTATCGGGATTTACGCCAACTGAAATTGCTAAATCACGATGGAACTTAAGCATTCTATGTTCTCCGTGTACTGGAATAAAGAACTTAGGTTTGGTTAGTGAAAGTAATAATTTTAAGTCAAACTGATTACCATGTCCTGAAGTATGAGTATCAGCTAGAGGACCATGTGTAATAACCTCACAACCTAGTCTAAACAGGGCGTTAATTGTTCGATTAATTGGCTCCTGATTACCAGGAATTGGAGACGATGAGAATATTACTGTATCGCCAGAGATTGCCTTAATAAAGCGATGCGATCCGGCAGCGATTCTACTTAGTGCTGCCAGTGGTTCACCTTGAGAACCAGTAGATAGAATAGTAAGGTTTTCCGGTGGAATTCGGTTAATATCTTCAGGTTTAACGAAGATATCTTTAGGCGCTTTAATATATCCTGATTGGAGTCCAATTTCAATGGCATTTTCCATAGAACGACCGATTACTGCCACTTGTCTTTTTGATAAAATTGAGGCATCAATAATTTGTTGCATCCGGTAAATGTTTGAGGCAAATGTAGCGATAATGATTCTTCCTTCGATATTATAAAACAGTTCGTTTATCGATTCGCCAATAGCTTTTTCTGACTGAATTGGTTCATCACGCTCCGCGTTAGTTGAATCAGATAAAACTAATAACATTCCTTCTTCACCCATTTTAGTTAGCTTATGATATTCAGCATTAGGACCAACTGGTGTTAAGTCAATTTTAAAATCACCAGTGTGGAAAATATATCCTAGTGGTGTTTTAAAAGCGATGCCGTGCATATCAGGTATTGAGTGATTGAGTCTAACAAAACTGACTTCAACATCATTAAATTTATATTTGCTGTAAGATTCGTATTCTTCGATTTGAGGTGCTTTAACATCAGTAAATTTCCCTAACTTTGCTCGTAGTAAGCTGACCGCAAATCCACTAGCATAAATTTTAGGAATTTTCACTTTTCTTAACAAATAAGGAATACCGCCAATATGATCTTCATGACCATGAGTGACAAATAGTCCAATAATTCGTTCTTGATTTTCTTCTAAGTAAGTAAAGTCAGGTAAAACATAATCGATTCCTAATAAATGAGCATCAGGAAACATAATTCCGCAGTCCAGCAGAAAAATTTGATTATTAATTTCTAGAACGTATAAGTTCTTACCTACTTCACCTAAACCACCTAAAGCGAAAACTCCGATCTCATCGGTTTTCAGTAAAGAATTTTTCATTTAATTCCTCCAATATCGTATCTCGTTACTAATATTTTATCAAAAAACTGTTATTATTGGAAATGATAAGTATTATCGGTTATTAGAAAAATATCTAGTTTATTCATGATATAATTAAATTAAGTAGGAGGTATCGTGATGAGTTATGTTGCCAATCCAAAAAGATATGAGAAAATGATTTACCGTAGACTAGGTAATAGTGGCTTAAAGTTACCAGTATTATCATTTGGGCTATGGGTTAATTTTGGAGCTGTTAATGATTATGAAACTGGAAAAGAAATGATTTTAGCAGCCTTTGATAATGGGATTACTCATTTTGACTTAGCAAATAATTATGGACCGCCTCCAGGAACCGCAGAAGAATTTTTTGGTAAAGTTTTAAAGGAAGCTTTAATGCCATATCGTGATGAGATTATTATCTCAACAAAAGCGGGATATGGAATGTGGCCAGGACCATATGGTGATTACGGATCAAGAAAATATTTAATGGCGTCATTAGATCAATCACTGAAAAGATTAGGGATTCCTTATGTTGACATTTTCTACCATCATCGTTTTGACTATGAGACAGATTTATATGAAACAATGTTAACGTTAAGAGATATTGTCTTACAAGGAAAAGCCCTATATGTTGGATTATCGAATTATAATAGTGAACAACTAACTAGAGCTGTGAAAATATTAAGAGAATTACATGTTCCTTTTGTGATTACGCAGCCTCAATATTCAATGTTAAATCGTCATATAGAAGAAGATAAACTTCCAGAAACGGTTAATAAATTAGGCGGCGGATTAATTGCCTATAGCGTCTTAGCTCAAGGAAGATTAACTAATAAATATATTAAAGATATTCCTGAAGATTCAAGAGCTAAAAAAGATTATATTGTGTTCTTAAATGAACGTGATATTACCGAAGATTTAAGAAGAAAACTAATTAAATTAGATAAAATTGCTAAGGCTAGAGGCCAAAATATTGCCCAAATGGCATTATCTTGGACCTTAAGAGATGAAAATGTAACTTCGGTTTTAATTTCAACTTCAAAGATTTCTCAATTATATGATAATCTTGAAGCGATTAATAATTTAACTTTTACCGAAGAAGAATTAAAGTTAATTGATGAAGTATTAACATAGGAGTTTAAATGAAAAAAATCATATTTTTTGATATCGATAATACCTTAGTAGATTCTGAAACTTTTAAAGTCCCTTCAGAAACTTTAAGACTGCTTGAAGAATTATCAAAAAGAGATGATTATTATTTGGGGATTGCCACAGGTAGAGGTCCCGGGAGATTAAAAGTAATAAGTGATATTGTTCATTTTTTTGATGCGTTTGTATTTTCTAATGGGTCATATGTAACTTTAAATGGAAGTGTAATATATGATCAACCAATTGAATCAAAAAGGATAAAAGAAGTATTAAAAGTAGCCCAAAAACACGATTTGTTGCTTGGAGTTTCTGGACTTGATGGTGACGCTTTAATTAGACGGCAAGAATCGGGAATTATCGATTTAAAAAATGAAGCTAAATTAGAACCAGATTATTACCTAAATAATCAAATATATCAAGTGTGGTTAGTTTCAACTGGCATGGAAAAATTGCTTCTAGGGTTAAAAGAATTACCAAATTTCAATCAATATTTGTGGACTAGATCAGGAGTTGATTTAACGGTGGATAACCATTCCAAAGGAACTGGAATTTTAAAAGTTAAGGCTCTTTTAGAACCAATTGAAGTTATTTCAATTGGTGATGGCTATAATGATATTGATATGATTGAAGTTGCTGATATTGGCATTGCCATGGGAAATTCTAAAGTTAATGAATTAAAAGAAAAAGCCGACTTAATCGGCCCTTCTGTTAAAGAAAATAAATTATATGAATTTTTAAAAAGTCATGGTATTATTTAACAATTTTTGAATATTTGTTGCGAATTAAATCAACTAATTCATGTGGTACGTATGGTGAAATATCAGCATCATGGAAGATTAATTCTTTAATGGCTGAAGATGAAATGAAATGCATATCTTTAGATGGGAACATAATCAGTGTTTCAATATCTGGATTTAAGTTTTTATTAAAACTAGCAAGTTGATATTCACTTACATAGTCTAATAAGTTCCTTAATCCGCGAATCATAATGGAAATATTATGTTCTCGAGCTACTTCAACAACTAATCTATTAGTATGCATAATTTCAAGGTTAGGAATATCTTTAGTTACTAATTTAATCATACCAATTCGTTCTTCAACAGTAAATACAGTCTTTTTATTGACATTATCAGCAACGATAACATATAACTTGTCGACTAATTTACTAGCGCGTCTGATTAAATCTAAATGTCCATTAGTTAATGGATCAAAACTTCCTGGATAAATAGCCTTTTTCATAATACCACCTCATAGTTTGTTATATAATAATAATAGCATAACTTGTAATAAAATGTAAAAAAAGGAGCTGTAAATATGCAAATAAAACGTCAAAGAGTTGCATTCAGTGCGGGAATATTAATTTGGTTAGTATTTTTTGGCATTCAAAAGATAGTTTTAGAAGTCTTAAAAAATGATGATAAACTAACCAAAATATTTCAATTAGCTTTCCCTATTGTCTTACTAGTATTTTTAATTGGTATGTTCTTAGGGACTAAATATTTTGTTAGAGATGATATGATTACAATCACTGAACGTGATGAGATTTTGCAAAGAATAGTGGCATATATTGCTGCAGTACCTATTTTAGTATTAATTTTTATTGAATATTTGATTAGAGACAATCCAAACTTAGTTTTTATAATTAACATTGTTGGTGCTAGTATTTTAATTGTAATTGGGTTATTTGGTGGGATTTATTTTACGATAATTGCTTGTCAAAAACCTAAAATTCCGTTTAAAAAGTTTGGAAAAACTGAAGAAGCTGATTTCAAAGAAAAAGATAATAATTTACCTAATTAATTAAATAAATTAATTTATTTAACTCTTCATAGTGTGACTATGGAGAGTTTTTTTATCATTTTTTAACATTATGTTTCTTTATTTTCCCATTATTGACTTATTTTTAGACAATACCAAGATAAGAGGTTATAATTTATTAAGTGTCATTTTAAATGGCATTTGAATTGTTAGGAGTGAATTTTATGATAATAGTATATGTTATCGATTCATATGGGGAATTTTCTAATGGAACAACTATGACAGCTGCCCGTTCTAAAAAAATGCTAGAAGAAATGGGACATACGGTTAGAGTTGTTGCGATTACTAATCTTGAAGGTGAAGATTATTTTGAGTTAAAAGATAGGAACATACCAATTGTATCTAAATGGTCAGCGACTCAGAAAAATTATTTTGCGAAACCAGATAAAAATGTATTTAGACGTGCTTTTGAAGGAGCTGATGTCGTACATTTCTTTTTCCCGTGGAAGACAGCTAAAGGTGCAATTAAAGTTGCCAAAGAAATGGGGATTCCAGTAACTGGCTCTTATCATTATTGCCCGGAACACGTAGCTTACGGAATGGGAGCTGGTAAAATATTTACTCCAGTTGCCTGGTCATTGTACAAATATTATAAACGTGGAATTTATAAAAAAGTTGACCGTGTTCATTGTCCAAGTCCAATTATGGCCGATAAATTAAGAAATCATCGTTATAAAAATATCTTGCATCCAATTACAAACGGTGTTGGCAAACATTTCTTTATTGAAGCCGATAGACCTCGTAATCCAGACGAGTTTCAAATTTTAACAGTCGGTCGTTTTTCACTAGAGAAAAGGCAAGAGATTTTGTTAAAAGCAATTAAATATTCAAAATATAAAGATCGAATTAAATTAGTTTTAGCTGGACAAGGTCCAAGAGGCAGAAAGTTAAAAAGAATTGCTAAAAGATATAAATTAAATGCGACATTTGGTTTTTATTCTCAAGAAGAATTACTTAAGATTATTAAAAATAGTGATTTATATGTTCATACAGCTGAAGTTGAGACTGAAGGCATTTCGGTATTAGAAGCTTTGGCCGCCGGATTAGTACCGGTATTATCTAATACCGCATTTAGTGCTCCTGGTCAAATATTTGCCTTAGATGATCGTAGTTTATTTAAATTAAATGATCCTAAAGACTTAGCTAAGAAAATCGATTACTGGATTGAAAACTCTGACGAGAGATTAAGGATGAGCAAGGAATATCAAAACTTAATGCAAAACTACCGAATCGATTATGCGGTTAAAAGATTAGAAGAAATGTTTGTTGCAGCAATTCAAGATCATAAGTTTAAAAATTTAGAGAAAGAAACAAGTGAGAAAAAATATTTAAAGGATTTAAGACCAAATAAAATCGGACATTTCATTTTTAGACTATTTTATTGGTTAATATTCCCATTTGGTAAATTGTACGCTTATTTATTTGGTAAACTTCGAATTAAGGGTAAAGAAAATTTGAAAAAAATTAAAGGTGGAGCCGTAATGATTAGTAACCATGTTCATAACTTTGATGCTCCAATTAATACTTGTGCGGCTTTTCCAAGATTACCAGTATTTACATCAATACCAGCAAATTTTGAAAATAGAGTGTATGGCCCACTTGTAAATATGTTTGGGGCGATTCCTACACCTATGGGTATTGAGCAAACTAAATTATTTATTCATGAGGTTACTAAAAAAGTTAAAAATGGAAGACTAGTATTAATTTATCCAGAAGGTAATTTAATTTATAAGAATGAAGAACTTCAAACCTTTAAAAAAGGAGCTTTCCATATTGCTCAAAACGCGATGGCTCCAATTATTCCAACTAGAATTAGCTTTTTAAGGATACCAAAGAAAAATGGAAAATTTAAGAAACGTGTAATTCTTAACGTTGGCGAGCCAATTTATCCAAGCTATTACATGTTAAGAAGAGATTCGATTGATGATTTTATGGAAATGTCACTTGCCAAAATGGAAGCGTTGAAAGTAGAAAATTATCAATAAATATTAGAAGACTGCATATGCAGTCTTTTATTTTTGTCAAACATATTTAATTTAAATATGTATTATTTTAAATTATATAAAAATTGTGATATAATTACTTTGACATTATTAGTGGGCCCCAATCCACTTATTTTTTTGAAAAGAGGTATTATGTTTAAAGAATTAGAGTTAAAAATTGAAGAACTACTAAAAGAGATGAGTTTAGAACTTTATTCTTTTAGAATTAAAAGTGATTATGGAATTTCTAAAATTATTGAAGTTTTAGTTGATGGTGAAAACCTTAACTCTGATAATTTAGAATTAATCCACAATCAGATTAGAGAAAGATTTGATGAATTAGTGCCAGATGATTACTATTTAGAAGTTTCAACTGCTGGTGCTGAAAGACCAATTAGAAATGAAGAAGAATTGAAAAAACAAATTGGAAAACATATCTATTTAGTTTCCCCTCAGTTTAAAGGAACTGGAGATTTAGTCTCTTTTGATGGAGAAGAAATTGTTTTAGAAATTAGAGAAAAGAACATTAAAAAACAAATAAAAATTAAATATAAAGTTGCCTCACAAATGAGAACGGCAGTAAGGATGTGAAGAAAATGAGTAAAAAATCGACAATGAGCGAAGATATTGATTTAATTGTCAAAGAAATGCAATTACAAAGAGATGATGTAGTTGACGCTTTTAAAGAGGGCATGATTGCTGGATGTAAAAAAGAGTTTAATGTGAAAACTTGTCGTGTTGATTTAGACGAAGAAGCTGATGAATTATCAATTTATACTCAAAAATTAGTAGTTGATGAAGTAAATCCAGATGAAAAAAATATGACGACAATTTTATTAGCCGATGCTAAAAAAATTAACTCAAAAATTAAAGTTGGAGAAATATTAGAAGAAAAAGTATCGCCACAAGATTATGGATACCACGCTTCTAGTCAAGTTAAACAAAGATTTAATGAAATTTTAAATCGTCTTACTAAAGAAAGAGTGTTTAACCATTTTAAGAACTTAGAAAATCATATGATTTCAGCACAAGTAGTTGGAATTGATGAAGCAAGAGGAAATCGTGATAAGAGATACCGCTTAAACATTGGTCAAGACACGATTACTTTTTTAAATCAAAGAGATACATTAGTAAATGATAACTTACAATTAGGAGACCGTGTTAATGTTTATGTAACTAAAGTAGAGGAAGGAAGAAACTTCCAAGTTTTCGTTTCGAGAACTGATCCTGATTTAGTAGTTAAACTAATGGAAAACTATGTTCCTGAAATTAAAGCGGGAATTGTAGAAATTAAAAGTATCGCTAGAGAAGCTGGAGATCGTTCTAAAGTTGGAGTTATCTCAAATGATCCAAACGTAGATCCGATTGGAGCTTGTATTGGGGATCAAGGAATGCGTATTCGTGGTGTTACTAAAGCATTAAACGGGGAAAAGATTGACTTATTTAAGTATTCTAGTGATCCAAAAGAATTAATTGCGAATGCATTGCAACCAGCTCGAGTGATTGCGGTAACGCAAATGGATCCAACTGCGCAAACACCAAGAGCTTTAGCGATTGTTCAAGACGATCATTTATCTTTAGCAATTGGTAAAGCTGGTCAAAACGTTAGACTTGCGGTTACCGCTACGGGATGGTCAATTGATATTAAATCTGAACAAATGGCATTAGATGAAGGGATTATATTTTAATGAAAGTAAAAAAGGTTCCGCTAAGATCCTGTGTAGTTTTAAGAGAACCACGACCGAAAGAAGAATTAATTAGAATCGTAAGAGATAAAGATAAAAATGTCTCAATTGATTTAATTGGTAAAGCTCCAGGTAGAGGGGCATATTTAACTCGTGATCGTGATGTTATTTTAAAAGCTAAAAAAACTAAAATCTTAGATAAAAAATTAGAAGTTAATATTCCTGATGAAATCTATGATCAGTTATTGGAGCTGATAAAATGAGAGGCGTATTAGGATTAACCCAAAGAGCAAGAAAACTAATAACAGGAACTGATATAGTTATTAAAGGCTTACAAAAGCAAGAAGTATATTTAGTGTTAGTATCTAGTGATGCATCAAATAACACTAAAAAGAAGATGACAGATAAAACAAACTTCTATAACGTTTCTATTTTAGAAATAGATAACTACTTACTTAATCAATCAATTGGGAAAGTAAATGTTAAAGTTTGTGGGATTACCGATGAAGGTTTGGCCAATCTGTTACTCAGTAAGAAAGGCGTGTGATGTTATGCAAAATAAAAATGCAAAAAAAGGAAATAAAACGCAACCTAAAGAGAAAAAGTTTATCTATAAAGATAATATGAAAGTTTCTGAGGTGGCTCAAGGTTTAGATCTTTCACCAGCAGCACTCATTAAAAAACTAATTAATTTAGGAATTATGAGTAATGTTAACCAAGTTTTAGATCGTGATGTTGTTGAACTATTAGTTGATGATCAGGGATATAAATTTGAAGTTGAAAAAATTACTGACCTAACTCGTTATGATGAAATTGAAATCAAGGAAGATCCAAAGAATTTAGTTTCTCGTCCACCAATTGTTACGGTGATGGGACATGTTGACCACGGAAAAACGACATTACTTGATACGATTAGAAAAACTAGAGTTGCTCAAGGTGAAGCCGGTGGTATTACTCAGCATATTGGAGCTTACCAAGTGAAAAGAAAAGGCTCAGTGATCACATTTATTGATACCCCAGGTCACGCCGCATTTACGGAAATGCGTGCTCGTGGTGCCAAAGTTACTGATATCGTTATTTTAGTTGTGGCAGCAGATGACGGAGTTATGCCCCAAACAATTGAAGCGATTGACCATGCAAGGGCAGCCAAAGTTCCACTAATTGTTGCGGTAAACAAAATTGATAAACCAACTGCTAACCCTGAACGGGTCATGACGGCTCTTTCAGAACGTGGTGTTTTAGCTGAAGCATGGGGCGGAGATGTTCCGTTTGTTAATGTGTCAGCGTTAAAAAATCAAGGAATTGATGAACTTTTAGATGTGGTCGAGTTAGTTGCTGAAATTGGTGAATTAAAAGCTAACCCTAACCGACTTGCTATTGGTACGGTAATTGAATCAAGACTTGATCGTGGACGCGGTCCAGTTGCGACAATTATTGTCGAACAAGGAACTTTAAAAGTTGGAGACAACTTTGTTATTGGAACGACATTTGGTCGGATTAGAACGATTCATGATGACCTAGGCCGTCTTCAAAAACAAGCTAAACCAAGTCAACCAGTAGAAATTACGGGCTTAAATGATATGCCAATGGCTGGAGATATGTTAATGGTATTCCCAGATGAAAGAACGGCAAGACAAATCTCAGAAGAAAGAGCTCATCGCGAAAGAGAAGACCAATTAAAAGGTCAAAGACGCACCCTAGATTCACTATTTGGTGATATGGAGGCGGCAGAAAAAGAATTAAATTTAATTATTAAAGTTGATGTTCAAGGGTCGACAGAAGCTTTAACTGGACTACTTGAAAAAATAGATATTGAAGGCTTTCACTGTAATATTGTCCGTTCAAACGTAGGAGCCATTACTGAAAATGATATTATTCTAGCAGAAGCAAGTAATGCGATTGTAATTGGATTTAACGTCAGACCAACAGCAGCAGTTAGAACACTTGCTGAAGAAAAAGGTATTGAAATTAGATTATATAGCGTTATTTATAAGGTTCAAGAAGATATTATTGCCGCGCTTGAAGGTATGTTAGAACCTGAATTAGAAGAACAAATTATTGGTCAAGCTGAAGTTAGAGATACATTTAGAATTTCTAAAGTCGGAACAATCGCGGGTTGTTACGTTACTGATGGTGTAATTGAACGTGATTCTTTAGTTCGAGTTATTAGAGATTCAATCGTTGTTTATCAAGGAAAACTATCATCATTAAAGAGATTTAAAGATGATGCAAGATCAGTAAGAGCTGGTTATGAATGTGGAATTGGCATTCAAAACTACGATGATATTAAAGTCGGAGATATTATTGAAGCTTCAAAAATGAAAGAGGTTGAATAATATGGCAAAAGTATCAACAGAAAGACTTGCAAGTTTGATTCAAAGAGAAGTTGCAATTATTGTTAATAATGAAATTAAAGATTTACAAGTCGGTTATATTAATATAACTGAAGCTAGACTTACAAGAGATCATTCTTTTGCAACAATTTATTACACAATTTTATCAGATGATAAAGAAATATTAGATAAAGCTAAAAAACTGTTAGATAAAAATAACGGATTAATTAGATTGAAGTTAGCTGGTAAAATTAGAAATACTAGGAAAATTCCTGAATTGATTTTTAAATTTGATGAAGCGTTAGCATACGGGAATCATATTGATAAAATCTTAAAAGAATTAAAAGGATAATTTTAAAATACCTTCATAGATTATATGAAGGTTTTTTATTAACAAATATATAGTAGATAAAACCATATAAAAATGATAAAATATAAGTGGTGATTTTCTTTGTTTGTAAGTGTGATTATTGACTTAAAAATTAAAGAGTTAGATCAAAAATATGACTATATTGTTCCAGATGAATTAAAAGAATTAGTTGAAATTGGGCAAAGAGTAGTCGTACCTTTTGGTAATATGGAACGTTTGGGTTATGTAGTTGATATTTTAGATGATTCTTTAATAGCTTCAAAACCTATTTTAGAAATTGTTGATATTACACCAATTATTAGTGATGAGATGTTTTTAATTTATAATTATCTTAAAAATCATACGACATCACTAAAAAGCGCAATTTTAGAAGCGATTACTCCAACCGAATTTATGCATGATTATCAAAAGAAAGCGAAATTAATTGAATCATTTGATGATCCAATTATACAAAAATTTAATCGAAACGGTGAGTGGATTTTAACTAAAAGTGATAAGTCATATTACAATAAATTAAAAAGATTAGAAAAAAACCATAAAATTAAGTTAATTACTACTATTAAACCAAGAGTAACCCCAAAAATAGTGATTGGATACCGCTATAATCAAAATCATAATTATTCAAGAATTAACAATTATTTAGATGTTATCAATAAATTTAAAGATGATGAAATTATCTTAAGAAGTGATTTATTAGAAATAACTTCAGCATCTTCACTTAATACATTAGAGAAAAATGAAGTAATTTTTAGAGTTGACGTTACTATTAAAAGAGAAGTAACTCATAAATTTGAACTAAAAGATAAAGATATTACTTTAAATAATGAACAAGAATATGCATATAAAGAAATTATTAAAGGGTTAAACACGACTAACAAATATTTATTGTTTGGTGTTACTGGTAGCGGTAAAACTGAAGTTTATTTACGAGTAGTTGACGAGGTTATCAAACGAGGTAAAACCGCTCTTATTTTAGTTCCTGAAATTAATATGATTGCTCAAGTTGCGAATAGATTGAAATCTAAGTTTAGTAATGTTTCAATTTTGCATTCAATGTTATCACCAGGTGTTAAACATGATGAATACCAAAAAATATATGATGGTGAAACCCAAATTATTTTAGGAACAAGAAGTGCCATCTTTGCCCCACTGGATAATATTGGTGTTATTATTTTAGATGAAGAACAAGATGAAAGTTATACTCAAAGTGAAAGTGTCATTTATGAAACTAAAGATTTAGCTAAAATTCGTAGTAAATATCACCAAGCACCAATAGTTTATGCATCCGCTACGCCTAAAATAACTACGATGTATCAAGCACAAAAAAATGAAATTAAATTATTAGAATTGCCTAAAAGAGCAGTAATTGATTTGATGCCAGAAGTAAATTTTATTAATTTAAAGGATGAATTAAAAGCGGGAAACACTTCAATACTATCTAGAGAATTAATTAGCGAATTAGATAAAGTATTAAGATTACAAGAACAAGCTATCGTTTTAATTAATCGACTAGGTTATGCGCCATTTGTGATGTGCCGCGTATGTGGGTATGTTCCAACTTGTCCAACATGTGGAATTTCACTAACGTATTACCAAGAAGAAAAAGAATTAAAATGTAATTATTGTGGATACCATAAGCCATATGATATAGAGTGTCCTAAATGTTCAAGTAAAGAAATAACACCAAGAGGGATCGCAATTGAACAAGTAATTCGTGAATTAAGAAAACATTTCCCAAAAGCAAGAATTTTAAAACTAGATACTACGACAACGAGAAAGAAAGGCGCACATGAAGAAATCTGGTATCAATTTTTATCAAATGATGCCGATATTTTAGTGGGAACACAGATGATTGCCAAAGGATTTGATTTTCCAGATGTAACATTATCAGCGGTAATATTAGCGGATGAAGATTTAAATTTATCATATTATGATGCTGATGAAAAAACTTATATTCTCTTAAAACAACTTATCGGTCGTTCCGGTAGGCATAAGCCTGGTAAAGCGATTATACAAGGTTATAATTTAAATCATTATGCAATAGAGAGTCTTGATAAAGATTATATGTATTTTTACGATAAAGCTTTAGCTTCTAGAAAAATAGCTAATTATCCGCCATATGTTAATATGAGTCAAATTATTGTTTCTGGAATAGGATATTTGAAAACTTATCAAGAATCATATTTGTTGAAAAATAGGTTAGAAAACAGTGGTTTTAAGACTCTTGGTCCAACTCAAGCGTTAATTTTAAAACGAGGTTCAGAATATCGATTTAAGTTAACGATTAAACATAATCAAGATGAAGTTGATCAAATTATAAAAATATTAAAAGAGGATAACGGTGAAAATATAAGAGTTATATTTACTCCATTTATCGATTTAGAATAGAGGGATTTTATGAAAATAGTATTTATGGGTACTCCTGAGTTTTCGATACCTATCTTAAAAAATTTAATAAAAAAATATAATGTTATCTTAGTCGTAACTCAACCTGATAAACCGGTTGGCAGAAAAAGAATTTTAACACCACCACCAGTTAAAGAGGTTGCATTAAAATATGGAATTGAAGTTTTTCAACCAATTAAAATTAGAAATGAATTTCAAAAAATTGTTGATTTAAAACCTGATTTTTTAATTACCGCAGCTTATGGTCAAATTTTACCAAGAGGATTAATTGAAAATGTTAATTCCGTAAATATACACGCCTCACTTTTACCAGCCTATCGTGGTGGTGCACCGATTCAAAAAAGCATTATGAATTTAGATAAAAAAACAGGAATTTCGATTATGAAAATGGAGTACAAGATGGATAGTGGTCCTGTTTATTATCAAGAAGCAATTCCAATTAAAGATATTGATACGACAACTACTCTAACTAAAAAACTGAGTATACTAGGTACTGAGATGATTTTAAAGTATTTGGAAAATCCAAAAAAATATCCACCAGTTGAACAAGATGAGTCAAAAGTAACGTTTGCTTATAACATAACTTTTTCGGATCAAATCATTGATTGGTCATTATCAGCAACTAAGATTGAAGCCCACATCAGAGCAATGCAAGATGAACCGGGAGCAATCACTTATATTAATAATCATATATTAAAGATATATGAAGCAAGAAAAAGTGATATAATAAGTAATAGGCCGCCAGGAACTATAACTAGTTTAGATAAGAAGATTTTAGTTGCGACTGGTGATTATGATTTAGAAATTTTAAAGTTACAACCATCAGGTAAAAAAGTGATGCCAACTAGAGATTTTCTAAATGGTCAAAACATATTAAAACTATATGATAAACTCGGAAAGGAAGTATAAGTATGAGTAATAAGCCAAGAATAGTTTTTACAAGAGATGAAATGCTTCAAATGAACATTAAATCGTTAAATGAAAGAGGTGTAACGGTGGAAGATATCGCTACTGTTACATATAATCAACAATCAAGATACACAAAAGATATAGATTTTAAAACATGCATTGAATCAGTTGAAAAACTTTTATCATTAAGAGACGTTTTTCACTATCTACAATTATCAATTGCCATTGACGTATTAGCTGAAAAAAAGATGTTGCCACAACCACTTCAAGACATTATTTATCATGATTTAGGATTATTTGGAGTTGATGAAGTTATGGGGTTAGATGTGGCTGGTACATATGGCACTATTGGCCAAACTAACTTTGGAGATATTGACGTTAATAAGCCTGGTATTGTTAGAGTATTAAATGATTCAGGAAAAGAAGAGGGAACTTGTCATACATTTTTAGATGATATAGTTGGCGCCATTGCCGCAGCAGCTTCAACTAGAGTCGCTCAAGTTATTAATGAATCGGAAGCACATGTTAAAGAGTATGAGCGCAGAACTTTATTTGATGCAGAGGAGTAATTAAAGTTGAAACGTAAAAAAGAGAGAGCAAAATTTAATTTAGCCAACTTTGGGAAATCCCTTTTTTCACGTTTCTTTGGATTTGAAGAAGGAATTGATATTACTGATGAAGTTGCAGTTTTAAAGAGAAGAAATATCGTTATTAAAAACATCGTTTTTATCTCAAACATTTTCTACTCTCTTTTAATGTTAGTAGTATCAATTGTTTCAACTGATCCTAGCGATAAAATCTTTAACTGGGTTGTCACCATCGCGACATTCCCACTGACATTAGTGATTAACTTTTTCCTTTCTAAATTAATTAATAAAGGAGAACATGATACACTTTCTAAGCAGCAAATTGCGATGTATTTTGCAATTGCCTACTTATTTATTTCTGCGACATTATTTTATTTAAAAGTTCATAATGTTGATGGATTAGAAACATTTGCTTATATTTTATTCTTTTATGTAATCACTGTAGTAGCGCTTTATCAAGACAAAAAAGCTTTGTTAAATGGAGCGTTAGTTCTATTTTCTATTTTAACCATCTTACACTTTTTTGTCACTCATAATTCGATTACAAGTATTAATGCTGGTGGCGAGCCAATGAAACTTATGTTTGTAGATATTGGATTAAGGAGTATCATCTTTGTTATCTATATCGTAGTCTTGTACGCTAATGTTTCAATTGGTCAATATATGCAAAAAGAACGATTGAGTGAAAAAATTAGACGTCAAGAAGTTGAGTCTGATTTTAAAGCGATATCTTCTGACTTATTTAAAGTAGTCTTATCTTCTTCAAAAGCATTTTTCAATGAAAGAAGAGCTCGTCAGGTTTATACTCTAGCTCACCGATTAGGTGAATTAAATGGATTATCAACTGCTCAACTAGATGATTTAAAAGAATATGCTCTAGTTCATTTAAGACATGCTGAGATTGAAGATATTTCCGATAAAAGTTTAGTTAGAGGGTATGCTGCCTTAAGAGAAAAAACTGAACTTGCCGCGACAATTTCTAAAAGAATTCAATTAGCCCAAAAATGTGAAGATATTGCTAGAAGTAAAACTGAGGGTATTTTATCGCAAACATTTGTTTATGATATGAATAAAATGCAACAAGAATTTGAATCACAAATCATTTTACTTGCCGATTTATACTACACAATGCGTGCGGTTGAATCTTATAAAAGACCATTGACTCACTTAAATGTGATGAAAATTTTTGAATCAGAATTTGTCGTTTTCTTTGATGAAAACCTATTTCATAGATTCCTTTCATTTAATCAAGAGTTCGCTAATATCTATGATAATTTTAAATAAGTTATATCACTTGTAAACTTACGAAAAATATTATATAATACACATACTTATTAAGAACTACCTAGGCTAGTCACCGTTATGGTAGTAGCAACCTATTAAATTAGGTGCTTAAGACGAGGGGGTTATCCCAACAATAAGGAAAAGTTAATTTGACGCTTTTCCTGGCGTCATTTTTTTATGCCATTAATTAATTTACATAAAAGGAGAGATAATTTATGAGATATTTTTCAAGTGAATCAGTTACAGAGGGACATCCAGATAAAGTATCAGATATTATTGCTGACAGTATTTTAGATGCCATTTTAACCAAAGATCCAAAAGCGAGAGTCGCAGTTGAAGTTTCAGTGACGACTAATTTTTGTTTTATTTATGGCGAGGTTAAAAGTAGGGCTGATGTTAATTATATAGAAGTTGCCAAAGAAGCGATTAGAAGAATTGGATATACTGATAAAGCATTAGGGTATAACGCTGATGATGTTGAATTTTTAGTAAAAATCGACAAACAATCACAAGATATTGCCCTAGGTGTTGATGGAAATGGATCAGAGCTTCAAGGCGCGGGTGATCAAGGAATTGTTTTTGGCTATGCATGTAATGAAACTAAAGAGTATATGCCGCTAGCGATTACTCTTGCCAACAAACTTGCTAAAAGACTAAGTGAAGTAAGAAAAAATAAAATCTTACCAGATTTAGGACCAGATGGAAAAACCCAAGTCACAGTTGAATATGATAAAAATGGCAATATTACTAGAGTCGATACAATTGTCTTATCAACCCAACATCGTGAACACTATTTAATTGATGATGTTAGAAAAGATGTGAAACGAGAAGTAATTGATTATGTTATTCCAAAACATTTGGTTGATAAAAACACTAAATATCATATTAATCCGACAGGAAGATTTGTTACTGGCGGACCAGAAGGCGATGCTGGATTAACTGGTCGAAAGTTAATCGTTGATACATATGGTGGTTATGCCAGACATGGTGGCGGGGCAATGAGTGGTAAAGATTCATCAAAAGTTGATCGTTCGGGAGCTTACATTGCTAGATATCTTGCTAAAAATATTGTTGCATCAAAAATTGCTTCACGTTGTGAAATTCAATTAGGATTCGCGATTGGAATTGCTTATCCAGTTAGTTTATATGTTGACACATTTGGAACTGGACTGGTTGATGATGATATTATTACTAAAGCTATTTGGGATAATTTTGATTTATCACCAAGAGGTTTCATTGATCAACTAAAATTAGAGGGGCCAGTATATAAAGAAACTGCCGCTTATGGTCATTTTGGAAGAGACTTTAGCTGGGAAAAATTAGATAGTGTCGAAGTATTTAAAAACTTATTAAAATAGTTTAAATTATTAAATCTATTAAGAAATTGATGTTTACTACTTATATTTCTTAGTAGATTTTTTTATTTTTCAAAAGAAAAATAAGGTTTGTTTTTCAAAAAATTGCAAAAACTCTAATTAAATATAATAAAACGCAACATAAAATATATCATTTTGGTACCGCTTGAAACCGCAATTCCTTGCTAATACTATATAAATATAGTAAAATATAAGGTGTTAGGGCGTGATACAATATGTTTAAAAAATTATTTGACCCATCAAGGAAAGTCTTAAAGGAATCAGCAAAAGTTGCGCAAAAAGTTGTTGAGCAACATGAGGTTTATAAATCATTAAAAGATGAGGACTTTAAGGTCTTAACTAATGAGTTTAGAAAACGTTATAGTGATGGTGAAACATTAGATGATTTACTAGTTGAAGCATTTGCTTTAGTTAGAGAAGCATCAATTAGAGTGACTGGACTTGAACCTTATTTTGTTCAAATTCAAGGGGCTTATGTTATCCATCATGGTAACATTGCGGAAATGAAAACTGGTGAAGGTAAAACTTTAACCGCGGTTATGCCAGCATATTTAAATGCTTTAAGCGGCGAAGCGGTTCATATCGTTACAGTTAACGAATACTTAGCTCGAAGAGAATCAGACGGAGAAATCGGCGATTTATTCCGTTTTTTAGGACTAACTGTTGGTTTAAATATTAGGGAATTAACACCAAGTCAAAAACGCGATGCCTATAACTGCGATATTTTATATTCAACAAATAGCGAATTAGGATTTGACTATTTACGTGATCACATGGTAGTTCATCGAAATGATATGGTACAACATCGTGGATTAAGATTTGCGATTATCGACGAAGTTGACTCGATTTTAATTGATGAAGCGAGAACTCCACTAATTATTTCAGGTGGTGCTCGTGACACTAAAAACTTATATCAATCGGCTGATAGATTTGCTAAATCAGTTAGAGAAGATGAATATGAAATTGATATTGAAGCAAAAACGATTGAACTTTTACCAAAAGGAATTGAAAGAGCTGAACAAATTTTTAGAATTGAAAACTTATATGATCTTAAAAACGTCTCACTTTTACACCATATTAATAACGCTTTAAGAGCTAATAAGTTGATGTTTAGAGATAAAGAATACGTTGTTCAAGATGGTGAAGTTTTAATTGTTGACCAATTTACTGGTCGTATTTTAAAAGGTAGACAGTTTTCTGAAGGATTGCATCAAGCCTTAGAAGCGAAAGAAAATGTTGAAATTAAAAAAGAAACAATCACGGTAGCGACCATTACCTACCAAAACTTCTTTAGAATGTATGCCAAACTTTCTGGTATGACTGGTACTGCTAAAACTGAGGAAGAAGAATTTAGAGAAATTTATAATATGAACGTTGTTGAAATTCCAACTAACGCTCCTGTTATTCGTGAAGATGCAGTTGATATGTTATTTGCCACAGCTGATGCGAAATATCGTGCTTTAATTAAAGAAGTTAAAGAACGTCACGCTAAAGGTCAACCGATTCTAATTGGTACGATTGCTGTTGAAACATCGGAATTACTTTCAAGATTATTAAGAGAAGAAAGAATTAAACACGAAGTGTTAAACGCGAAAAACCACGCTCGTGAAGCGGAAATTGTTTTAAATGCCGGTCAAAAAGGTGCCGTTACGATCGCCACTAACATGGCTGGTCGTGGTACTGACATTAAATTAGGTGAAGGTGTAGTTGAACTTGGTGGACTTGCGGTAATTGGTAGTGAGCGTCATGAATCAAGAAGAATTGATAACCAGTTACGCGGTCGTAGTGGACGTCAAGGGGACCCAGGCTATTCAAGATTTTATTTATCAGCTGATGATGAGTTATTAATGAGATTCGGTGGCGAAAGATTTAGAAACCAAATGGCAATGATTGCTAGATTACAAGGTGATCCTGATGAACCGTTAACATCAAAAATGTTTGCTAGATTCGTTCATAACGCCCAAAAGAGAATTGAAGGTATGAACTATGACACTAGAAAATCAGTTTTAAAATACGATGATGTTATGCGCCAACAAAGGGAAATTATTTATGAAGAACGTCGTTTTATTTTAATTACTGATTCAATTGAAGATCACGCAATTGAAATGATTAAACGTGCCGTTACTCAATCAATCCCGATGTTTATTACTGGTGATCGTCATCAACCAATTAATCATGAAGCGGTAGTTAAACACTATGATGGTAACTTATTTAGACAAGGAACGATTACTTTAGAAGAAGTCAGTCAATTTAGTGATATGGCGGAATTATCTGATTATCTTTTAGAAAAAGCTAAATTAGAAGTGACTCGTAAAAAAGAGACAGTTCCATCACAATTATTTAATGAGTTTTTGAAAGTTGTCTTATTAAGAGTAATTGATACATATTGGATGAGACACATTGACTCAATGAGTGAATTAAGACAAGCAGTGGGTTTACAAGCATATAGTCAAACTAACCCACTAATTGTTTATCAACAAGAAGGAAGAGCGATGTTTGAAGAAATGGTTCGAGGTATGACTGAAGATACCGCTAGATATGTTTTAAGAGCAACCATTGAGTATAATGTCCAAAGAGAACAAGTTGTTAAAAACACTTCAACAAATCAAGGAGAGGAAGTTACAAGGAATCGTCCTCGAACTAGAAAAGTTCGTGGCAAACGTAAACCTTGGCATTAAAATATGGAAAGATTTGAAGTATCAAGATTATTAACTGAATATGAAGAAAGAGTCGATGATTTAGCTAACGCGTTAGATATTGATGCATTAGAAATTGAACTTAAGGAGCTTAACCAACAAATGTTAGATCCTAATTTTTGGAATGACCAAAACAATGCTAAAAAAGTTACTAAAAGAATTGCGGAAGTAGAAAATAATCTTAATACATTCAAAAAATTATCAAAAGATTTAAAAAATCTTAATGAATGGTTTGAAATATCAGAACGTGATACTGAAGAGTGGGAAATATTAATGACTGAACTTAATTCATTTACGGAATTAATTGAAGATTTTTCAATTCAAACTTTACTTTCTGAACCTTATGACAATAATAATTGTATCTTAACAATTCAAGCTGGTGCCGGCGGTACTGAAGCTCAGGACTGGGCTGAGATGCTTGAAAGAATGTATTTAAGATACGCTTCAAGAATGAATTATAAAACTGAAATTTTAGACCATCAAGCTGGTGATGAAGCTGGAATTAAATCAGTTACCATTATGATTTCTGGTCAGTTTGCTTATGGATATCTAAAAGCGGAAATTGGAATTCACAGACTTGTTAGAATCTCACCATTTGACGCTAATAAAAAACGTCACACGTCATTTGCTTCCGTTGAAGTCGTACCTGAAGTTGATGATGATGTTGAAGTGGATATTAAAGAAGAAGATATTAAAGTTGACGTGTATCGTTCAGGCGGTGCTGGCGGACAATCAGTAAACACAACTGATTCCGCTGTTAGGATTACTCACCTTCCAACCAAGATTGTTGTTACATGTCAAAATGAACGTAGCCAAATTCAAAACCGAGAACAGGCGATGAAAGTATTAGCTTCTAAGTTATTACAAATTGAAATCGAGAAAAAAGAAGAAGAATTAATGAAGTTAAAAGGAGAACAAAAATCAATTGGTTGGGGTTCTCAAATTCGTTCGTATGTATTCCATCCTTATCAAATGGTTAAAGACTTAAGGACTAACGAAGAAACTAGTCAAATTGATGATGTCATGGATGGAAAACTAGATAACTTTATCAATGCTTATTTAAAATGGAGGTAAGCTATGCCTAAAATGAAACCTAAAACTAAATTTCAATTAAAACAATACATTGAAATTACTATTGGGGTCATTATTATGACAATTGGATTTTATTTTTTCTTTATTCCATTAAATATTAACTCCGGTGGAGTTGGCGGTTTAAGTATTGTTTTAAGTAAAATTATTAACAAAGAGTGGTTAAAAATAAGCTACCTTGTTTATGGATTTAATATTGGACTTTTAATTTTAGCGTATTTTACTTTAGGTAAAAAATTTATTCTTAGAATTTTGTATCCTACTATTTTATACCCAACCATTATCTTTATTCTTGAAATAACTAATGTTCCAACTAATTTAATTTTTAGAGGATTTCCAGAGAATACTGCTACTTCACAATTATTAGTGGCTGCTTTATTTGGGGCACTTATAGTTGGGCTGGGATTAGGGATGGTATTTAATAATAATACGACAACCGGTGGGATGGATATTGTTCAAAAGATTATTAATAAATATTTAAAAGTGCCCTATTCAGTAGCGATATATTTAACTGACGGCATTATTGTCATTTTAGGATTGCTAGCATTCAATGTTGAAGTTGTTTTATACGGAGTACTTTCAGTATTCTTAATTGGATTAGTTGTTGATAAAATTATCTTTAATGGTCGTTCAGGATTTACTGCGTTTATTATTACTAGTTCAGCATATGAAGAAAAAGTTAAAAATGCGATTATTAATGATTTAGATCGTGGGTTAACTAAGGTTAGAGTTACTGGCGGATATACAGATAAAGAACGTTCGTTAATTATTTGTACAATCGCCCGTAACCAAACATTTGATTTAAAAGATCATGTCTTAAGACATGATCCCAAAGCTTTCACTTTTATTGTCGAAACAAGAGAAGTAGTTGGTTATGGATTTGAAATACCGGAGGAATAATGATGGAAAATCAAAATTATAATAAAAAAGGAATAATCAAAAGGATTGCAAAATCAATCTTTTTAGTCGTATTCATATTATCATTAGCTTTAGGTTTAGCGGGTTGTATTGATCCATTCTTAGCTCCAAGACTTATAATTAATAATGGTTCTCGTGATAATGATGACTCCACACAAACGCTAGAACAAAAAGCGTACGCTGATTTATATAAGTTTTTAGAAGAAAACTACTATAAAGAAATTAATAAAGAAGAAGCTTTTTATTACCAACTAACTAGTTTAGTTGAATCATTAGGTGATCCTTATACCCAAGTTAGTTTACTTGCTGTATCACCAGGTTTATCCAATTCAAATATTACTGATTATGATGAGGAACATTTTGAAGGTTTAGGAGTATCATTTATTTATGAAGATTATGCGATGAAGATTCAATCAGTTATGAGAAATTCTCCAGCTGAAAGAGCTTTTATTTATCCGGGCGATAAAATCATTGGAGCACGAGTTCAAGGCAGAGATATTATCTTTGCGGATCAAAAAATGCCGCAAACAGAAGCTGTTCAATATGTAAAAGGGATAGCTGGTCAACAAAGAGTTTTAATTGTTAAAGGATTAGATGACTATACTCGTGTTATTCAAGTTACATACGAAAGATTTCCAAGACCAACCGTTACCAGTAATAAAGATGATACTACCGCGACATATGGATATATTAAAATTCATCAATTTGAAGAAAAAACGGCATTAGTTTTTGAGGAACACTTAAATATACTTGAAGCAAGATTAACTCCAAATCAAACCTTAATTATCGATTTAAGAGATAATCCAGGTGGTTATTTAACAACTATCGTTCCAATTATGAAGTTATTTATTACTTCAAATCATGAAAAAGTCATTGGGATTAAAGCTGAAAAGTCAGGTAAAATATATTATTATGGTGGCGGCTTAGCGGAAAAGAAACCATATAACATTAAGGTTTTAGTAAATGGAGAGACGGCATCAGCTTCAGAAATGTTAGCGGCGGCCTTACACTATTTTGGCGGCTATGAAGTATTTGGTACGAAAACATTTGGGAAAAATGTATATCAAAAAACAGCTAACATTCCAGTTTCTGAACAATTAATTTTATCACTTAAATATACAGAAGGGTATTGGTTTTATGGTGAAGGTTTAGTAATGGATAATGAAACAAATCCAATTCCGGTTACTGAAATCTTACCAGAAGGAATACTATTATTAGATATTCCGTTTTATACCAAAGATGTTAATGTAGATGAAGTTAATATGGGATTAGCTTCAGCCCAAAAATATTTAAATTTATGCTATCCGCTTTTAAATTTAAGAGAAGATGGTTATATGGATATTGCCACTAGAGATGCCATCAAACAATTCCAACAAGATAAAGGACTATATCAAAGTGGAATCTATAATTTAAAAACTAGTCAGGCGATGTATACCGATTATATTAATAAACTTGAAGATCATACATATGATAATCAAATTCAAGCGTTACTAGCATGAGGTTACTAAAAGAAAAGGACAATTATTATTTAGTTAATGATGAAAAGAAAATTAAATTAGAAATAGAAGTTGTCCAAAAATTTAAATTATATTATGAAGATGAAAATCTTTTAGTAAAAGAAATAATTTCAGAAAATAATTATTACTTTTACTATAAACTAGCGTTAAAACGTCTTTCTAAGATGCAATCACAGAAAATGTTAGAAAACTATTTAGAAACTAAAGGAATTGACCAAATTACTTTAAAAAAAGTAATCAAGCGATTAACTGAATTAAAATATTTAGATGATTATGAATATGCGAAAAATTATATTAATTTAAAGATGTATTCATTTGGACCACTAAAACTAGAAAACAAACTAATTGAAGATGGTGTTAATTACCGAATAGTTAAAGAATTAGTTAGCGAAATTGATGAAGCGGAAATACTTCAAAGTCTACTAGAAAAAGATTTACTTAAAATTTCTTCATCAATTTATAACCACAAACAAAAATTAACTAGAAAATATTATATGAAAGGATTTAATCTTTCATTAATTAATGAATTATTATCAAATTTATTAGATGAAGTGAATTACGATGAATTTGATAATTTAAAAAAAGATTATCAAAAACTATTACTTCGTTCTAAATCACTTAACAAAAGTGATTATGAAATTAAAATTGAGATTAGACATAAACTTTTACATAAAGGTTATCGTTTAGAAAATATTAAGAAAGTAGAGGAAGGATATTAATGAAATGGTACCCATCAAAAGAAGATTTATATTTTTTTGATCAAGGTAAATTAGCTGACGCTTATCGTTTATTTGGTTCTCATTTAATTAGAGATAAAAAAGGTAAGATTATCGCTACGAGATTTACAGTTTATGCACCAAACGCGAAAGCCGTTAAACTAATTTGTTCATATAACAACTTTGAAGGGTGGAAACATGAACTTACCAAAATTGACCCATACGGCGTATGGTCAATTGAAATTCCAGAAAATTTAGAGTGGAATACCTACAAATATGAAGTATATACTCAAGATGGAAGAGTTTTATATAAAGCCGATCCATATGCTCATTTTAGTGAAGTAAGACCAGCAAATGCTTCAAAAGTTTATGATATTGAAGGCTATGAATGGCATGATGATGTTTGGATGTATACCAAACCAAAACCATATGATAAGCCAGTCTTAATTTATGAAATGCATCTTGGATCATGGAAAAGAAAATATGGGCAGTTTATTAAGTATAATGAATTAGTTGAAGATTTAATTCGTTATCTAAAAGACAACAACTTCACCCATGTTGAGTTCCTACCAGTTTATGAACATCCACTAGATGATTCATGGGGCTATCAAGGAACTGGATTTTTTGCCGCAACCTCACGCTATGGTGTTCCTAAAGATTTAATGTATTTAATTGATCGATTACATCAAGCGGGTATCGGAGTTTTAATTGACTGGGTATTAGGTCATATTAATCGTGATGAACACGGACTATACTTCTTTGATGGCACACCGCTTTATGAAATTGAAGATGATTTTCAAAGAGAAAATATCGTTTGGGGAACGGCTAATTTAGATTTTTCTAAAGGGCCAACAAAGAGTTTTATGTTATCGGCCTTATCATTTTGGGTGAAATATTTCCATATTGATGGATTTAGAATTGATGCAGTCTCAAACTTATATCATCATCACGGAAACCCAGAACACGGAGAAAACAAACCAGCAATTGATTTTCTAAAACAATTGTCACATCACTTATTTGGTTTAGATGATAGACTCTTATTTATGGCCGAAGACTCAAGTGCTCATCCTGATGTTACTAAGCCAGTTGATGCTGGCGGTGTTGGATTTAACTATAAATGGAATATGGGCTTTATGAATGATACCTTAAACTATTTCAAAAAAGATCCAATATATCGCAAGTGGCATCACCATAATATTACGTTTGGAACTACTTATGCGTTTTCTGAACAGTTTATTCTTCCGTACTCACACGATGAAGTTGTTCACGGGAAAGGTTCGATGTTAACGAAAATGCCAGGAGATTATTTCCAAAAATTCGCTAATTATCGGGCTCTACTAACTTTATGGATGACCCATCCAGGGAAAAAATTATTATTTATGGGTCAAGAGTTTGCTCATTTCGCTGAATGGAACGTTAATCGTGAATTAGACTGGAATTTACTTGATTTTCCAGCTCATAATCGTTTTAATCGGTTTTTCAAAGATCTTGGTCAAGTTTATCATTATCATCAAGAATTTCATAAATACGATCATGATCCAAAAACATTTGAGTGGATTGATGCTGATAACACAAGACAAAGTATCTACTCATATATTAGATGGGGAAAAAATGAACATTCAGTTATAATTTTGAATTTAACTCCAAATGTATATCATCACTACGAAGTCGGAGTTCCGATGGAAGGAGTATATGAGGAGATTTTAAATAGTGATAAAGAAGAATATTACGGAAGTAACCAATATAATGGGTTAGCATTAGAGACGATAAATGATCCGCGTCACAAATTTAGACAACATATTAAAGTAACACTAGGTCCATTAACTGGGCTGATATTAAAATACAAAGGAAAGAAGAGGGATAAAAATGACAAACTTTCAAAATAAAGAAGTATTTACTCAATTATTTAAAGAAAACATTATTAAAAAGTATGCCATTCCTTTCGAGAAGTCTACACCTTATCAACAATATATGGTTTTAGGTGAGATGTTAATGGAGGAGATTGGTCCTGCATGGTACGCAACAAATGAAGTAATTAAAAAGAAAAAACATAAAGTAGCTCATTATTTTTCGATGGAATTTTTAATGGGAAGAATGATTACCAACAACTTACAAAACTATGGTGTTTATCATGTTGTAAAAGCGGCATTTAACGATTTAGGGATTGACTTAGATGACGTTGAGCACCGCGAAGCTGATGCTGGGTTAGGTAATGGTGGATTAGGTAGACTTGCTGCCTGTTTCCTTGATTCATCGGCATCCCTAGGATTACCAGTAATGGGACAAACAATTCGCTATCGTTATGGATTTTTCAAACAAATTATCCAAAATGGATATCAAGTTGAATCACCAGACGTGTGGTTAAAAGACCGCTACATTTGGGAAATTAGACGCCAAGAAGAAGCAGTAAACGTTCCGTTTTATGGACATATTGATATTGGTTTAAAACCTGATGGATCACTTGATGTGAGACATTTAAATGCGGAATACGTTAAAGCTGTCCCATATGATATGCCGATTATTGGGGATAAAAATGGTGTCGTAAATACGTTAAGAATGTGGAACGCTGAACCATCAGATATGAACTTTTCGTATGTAACTCACGATTATTATCGTAAGGTTAGAGAAATTTCGGAAATGTTATATCCAAATGATGATACAGTAGCTGGAAAAATTTTAAGATTAAAACAGCAATATTTTTTCTCATCAGTGGGAATTAATTCAATTATTAAAAAACATAAAGAAAATCATGGTACTGTTAAAAACTTGGCTGACTTTGTCGTCTTCCAAATTAATGATACGCACCCAACTTTAATTATTCCTGAGTTAATGAGAATTTTAGTTGACGAAGAACAATTAGAATGGGATGAAGCGTGGGAAATTACGATTAAGATTTGTGCTTATACTAACCATACAATTTTATATGAAGCCTTAGAAGTATGGCCAATTAATATTTTCAAACAATTACTGCCAAGAATTTATACAATTACTGAAGAAATCGATCGTAGATTTGTTGAATCACTTGTGAAACAATATGGCAAAGACTCTAAGTTTATCCCTTCACTACGCGTTATCAAAGATAATGTTATTAGAATGGCTAACTTAGCAATTATCGGTTCTTTTTCAGTTAATGGTGTTGCCAAATTACATACAGAAATCTTAAAAGACATTGTCTTTAAAGACTTCCACTTGCATTATCCAAATAAATTAAACAATAAAACTAACGGTATTACTCATCGTCGTTGGTGCTATCATATTAACCCTGAATTAGTTAGTATTTTATCAGATACTATTGGTGATGATTGGGTTTTTGATACTACAAAATTAAAAGGATTGTTAAAATACGAAAACGATCCTAAGATTCAAAAACGTTATAAAGAAATGAAACTAGCTAGAAAAACAGAACTGGCTAATATCATTTTCAATAACCAACAAATTAAGTTAGATCCGACATCAATCTTTGATATTCAAGTTAAAAGATTACACGAATATAAACGCCAGTTAATGAAAGCACTAGGTATTATGGCTATTTATAATAGATTAAAATCAGATCCTGAATTTAAGGCTAATTATCATCCTCATTCATTTATCTTTGGTGCCAAAGCCGCTCCAACATATTATTATGCTAAGAAAGTTATTAAATTAATTAATACCATTTCTGATAAAGTGAATAATGATCCGGAAACAAATGAACTATTAAAAGTAGTGTTTGTTGAAGATTATAACGTATCATATGCTGAAAAGATTATGCCAGCAGCTGATGTCTCGGAACAAATCTCAACGGCATCAAAAGAGGCATCAGGAACTGGAAATATGAAATTCATGATGAACGGAGCGATTACTTTAGGTACTCTTGACGGCGCTAACGTTGAAATTAATGAATTAGTTGGTGACAATAACATGCAACTATTTGGATTAACAGCTGATGTTGTAACAGCGTTAGAGAGAAATCCAGAACGTTATCGTCCAATTGAAATTTATGAAAATGATCTTGTGATAAAAAAAGTATTAGATCAATTAACCAATGGATTCTTTGATGTGCCATTTGATGAGTTTAAAGAAATTAAAGAATCGTTAATTTATAAAGATAAATACTTCGTATTAAAAGATTTAAACAACTGGTTAGTGGCTCAAGACAATATTAATAATTTATATAAAGATGAGAAGAGATGGTATCAAATGTCAATTCACAATACGGCAATGTCAGGATTCTTCTCAGCTGACCGTACTATTTTAGATTATAATCGAGACATTTGGCATTTAAAACCAATTAAAAAATAAAAAGGAGGATATTATGGATATTAAAAGACTTTTTATCATTTCCGGTCCAGCCTCAGTTGGTAAAACAACAGTTTCAAGAATTTTAGGACATCATTTAACTGAAAAAACTGCGATCGTTGATGGCGATGACATTTTAAGGTTTCAATTAGTAGGTGGAAACATTAATGACTTTTTCTTAAAAAACGCAAAATCAATTATTCAAAACTTCTTAAAAAATGGAGTAGACGTTGTATTTTCACACTCAGTTCTACCAGAAGAAATTGATGAATTAGTTGATGGTTTAGATCAAGAAGAAGTTAAAGTAGTGTATTTGACTGCGGGATTAAAAACATTACAACTACGTAATCAAACTAGACCAACTGATGGTCAAACACGCTTAGATTTAGAGCAAGAATTATGTCGTTTTGAAAATGCTAAAATTGATCCTAAATACATCTTAGACAATTCAAAATATTCATTAAGTGAAACCGCTAGAATCATTATTGAAGAAGAACGCTTTATTTTAAAATGAAAAATAAAAAACCTAAGAAGCTCTTAATTAAGACCTTTTCTTAGGTTTTTTTCTTATGAATCTTAATTTAAAAATTAAATACTTTCTCTAAATAATCAACGATACCATCATCTTGGTTAGTTAAATAAGTTTGATATTTAGTAGCTGATTTTAATCCGTTTCTCGCATTTAACATTGAGACACCATGACCAACAGTTTGTAACATATCAAAATCATTTAAATCGTCACCAAATGCGATTGTAAAATCACGGTTAACTCGGAACATATCAATAATCATATTAATCGCATTACCTTTAGTGTTTTCAATGACGTATACCTCATATAATGAAATGCCATCTTTCGTGCCCCATAAACGATAAGTAATTTTTTTGAAATGCTTAGTAATGATAGTTTCAAAATACGTTTGGTGTTCATCTAATAAAGTAAAGATAATTCCTGTAGGTGCCGCATTTACTTGATCAAAATCGCATAAGACGATATCTTCCTTTTTAGTGACATGAAATAACCAACTTAATCGTTCATCATAATTGTAAATATATACTTTTTCATCAACATTATATAGGGCCGAGATTGTAATATGTTTTACCAATCTAAAGAGTTTATGTGAATCTTCTAAAGTCATATTTAATTTTATTTCTTTAAAGTTAGGATCACTTGGATTAGAAATATAGGCTCCGTTATCAGTAATAAGCGGCCCTTTTAAATTTAGTTCATGATAAAAATTAATTGCTCCAACAAAGGGTCTACCAGTAGTAATAATAACCTCATGGCCTTTACCAGTTAGATAATTTACATATTCAATCGTTCTTTTTGATAAATTGCCGCGTCTATCTAATAAAGAACCATCCAAATCAAAAAAGAAGTAATATTTCATAAAACACCTCATAGAGTATTATCTCATAATAAATATTGAAAATGCAAATTATATTGTTTTTATAGATTTTTCCCCATTATTTCCTTATATGTCAAATATTATAAACTATGTTATAATATTATAAAGGGGTAAATGTATGCTAATTTTATTTAATATTGTTGACCATTTAAAACTTCCAACCATTATCGCTTTTTTCTCAGGGATTATTATGGGATTTTTCCTTTTATTCCTTTTATACCTGCTTGCGGTATTAAAGGGTATGAATAAAGAGATGAAAAGTAAAAAAGTTGAAGAATCAGATGTTGATATCAATGAAATTTACTGGTTAATTGGAGATTCCAAAAATAGATTTAAAATATTAGAAAAAGAAAAAAAACAATCAACTATTAAAAATGTTTATGATATTAGTAATGAACTAGCCCATAATATTGCTAGTAAATTTAACCCAACAAGTAAAAAACCACTTCAAGAATTAACTATTGATGAATCATTAGTCTTAGTTCGTTACATTAGTAACCGAATTGATGAATTATTAAGTTCTAAAATTTTAAAATTATTTCGTGGAATGACAATTAAGAAAATTTTAGAAATTAAAAATACTGGCCAAAAGATAACCGAATCTAAAATTTATAAAACCGCTGCTGGAGCTAAATTAGGTAAAATGATGCAAGCTTTAAAAGCAGTTAATCCATTTTATTGGATAAAGAAAGGTACAGTTGATCAAGCTATTAAAATTATTTTACGAAAAATATCATTAAATAGTATTCAAATTGTTGGTGAAGAAACCTATAAGATATATAGTAAACAAATTTTTGAAAGTCCAGTGGATCCAGAACTTTCAATGGAAGAATTAGAAGAATATATTGAAACTGAGGAGGAAGAAGAAAATGCAAAGAAGAAAAAAAGAACCAAGTAATAAATATGAAAGTAAAAAATCAATCTTTGTTATTCCTCAAATTGTTAAAATTGCAGGATTAAGAACCGATACCAAATTTAAGCCAACTAAACCAGTATCTCCTATTTGGGGAAGAAAAGTTGTTGACGTTTTTGTCCCTGAAGTTAAAGTTGTGGAAACGGGGGATGTTGATACTCGCTATGATACTTTTCGCGATGAAAAAGCGCGAAAGATTTCATCTGATGAAAGATCAAAATATAGCGAATTTACTAATATTGTTACGGATGAATCAAGAGAACAATTTTTAGGAAGTCCAGTTCATACTCCACAAGAAGAAAAAGTAAAAGCACAAACTAAGGAAGAAACGATTATTAAACCGATTGGAGTTTTTAAGGGAGCAACTAAACCAAAATCTTCAAGTGCTTTTTATGATGATCATAAAGAAGAAAAACTTAAAACCGTTAATTATGAACCATACAAACCAGCAGAACCAGAAATTCCTAAAGTTCCTGAACTGGATGAATTTGATATTTACCATACTCCTACGACTTATTCAGTTGAAGAAGCCTTAGAAATGGAACAAAAACTTCAAACTTTTGAAGAACCTAAAGTTGAAATTCCTGTTCATGAAGATGTTAAAGAAGAGTCTGAAGCAAAACATCATTTAAAATCTGATTACAAAATGCCAAGTGTTAAGATGTTTTCTAAAAAGGACTTAGAACTTGATGATCAACCAGAATGGTTATTAAAACAAGTTGAAGTTATTAATTCCACTTTAGCGCAATTTACAATTGATGGAAGAGTTGTTAATACGAAAAAGGGACCAACCGTTACTCGTTATGAAATTGAACTTGAAGCGGGAGTTAACGTTAAACGAGTTAACTCAATTGAAGATAATTTGATGATGAATTTAGCAGCGTCTTCAATTAGAATTGAAGCTCCGATTCCAGGTAAACCATATGTTGGTCTTGAAGTTCCAAACGAAGTTCCAGAAATTGTTAAGTTTGGTAATGTAGTTGATACTCCAGAATTTACTGATTATCCAGATAAACCATTAAGAGTTGCCCTTGGGGTTGATATTGATGGTGAAAATATTTATACTGATATTCAAAAAATGCCGCATGGTTTAATTGCAGGAGCGACTAATAGTGGTAAAAGTGTTTGTGTTAATACAATCTTAGTTAGTTTATTACTTAAAAATAGTCCAGAAGATTTAAGATTAATCTTAATCGATCCAAAGATGGTTGAATTGCAACCATATAATCATTTACCACACTTAATTACCCCAGTAATTACTGATGCTAAGATGGCAGCAACAGCCCTTAAATGGGTGGTTGAAGAGATGGAGAAGCGTTTCAGAACTTTTGCTGAAAATCGTAGTCGTGATATTCAATCATATAATCGAAACCTGTTAAATGGCTTTGCTGAGGGCGAGAAAATGCCTTATATTGTTATTGTAATTGATGAGTTAGCTGATTTAATGGTTGTTGCCGCTCAAGATGTTGAAAACTCAATTCAAAGAATTACACAAAAGGCAAGAGCTGCTGGAATTCACTTACTAGTTGCCACGCAAAGACCAACCACTGACGTTGTTAAAGGTACAATTAAAGCTAATATTCCAACTAGAATTGCTTTTAGAGTGGCGGGGTTTGTTGATTCAGTAACAATCTTAGATGAAAAAGGCGCTGAAAGCTTACTTGGTAAAGGGGATATGTTATTTAAAGAAACTGACCAAATTATTCGTCTGCAAGGAGCATGGATTCCAGATAGCGAAATTTATCAAGTAACAGATTTTATTCGTAAACATAGTGAACCAAACTATGTCTTCCAACATGAAGAATTACAACAAAAAGCTAGAGTGATGATGGATCTTTCTGATGATTTATTTGTTCCAGTTGCCAGATTTGTCGTTGAGGAACAACGTTGTTCAATCAATAGTATTCAAAAAGAATTTTCAATCGGATTTAACCGAGCTCAAATGCTAGTTGAAGCCTTAGAAAATAACCGAATCGTATCTGAAGCTCAAGGAACGGTTGCTCGAGAAGTATTAATCAAAACAATTGCTGATTTAGAGGAAGTATTGAAAAACATATGACATATTTAACTAAAGAAAAATCATATCAGTATGCTTTTACTGGTATGATTCTCTTTATCACTAACATTTTAATGCTAATTATTACTTATAATAATCCACTGAAAATTAATTGGTTACTAATTACATATATTATCATCTCATTAATTTCAATGGTATTTTTAGGTTATGTTTTTATAAAAAATAATATTTTGAATGAAGATATAAAAACAAGTTCAAAAACATATAAAATATTTGATTATATTGGGCCACTGATGGTTATGCTTTCTATTTTCTTTATGATTTTTGGTAATATCATTGGTACTGGAGAGGTTGATGGTATTTCAATGGATCCAACCTTACACACCGGTCAAGATATTTTAATTTATAAATATAGCTACAAGCCAAAAAGAAACGATATTATCATTATTCAAACTAAAACAATCGGTAAAGATAGATTTATTATTAAAAGAACTGTGGCTGTACCTGGAGATAAAATTAGATTTTATGAGTCAGCTCCAGGATATGGATTTATTTTTATTAATGATGAAATGTATAAAAATCAATTTTTGGAAAAAGGAACGCCAACTGTATTTACTAGAGCTGAATATGAAAAAATGGTAGAACATGAATTTACTGATGGCCTTACTTTAGATGAAGTGACACTTTCAGAAGGTTATTATATCGCGTTAGGCGATAATTTTAAATGGTCGGTAGATTCAAGAGATTATGGGGCTTTTCATATTTCTAATATAGGTGGTAAATTAATTTTTAAGTTTGGAGGCGAATAGGATGAGTAATATTAACTGGTATCCGGGTCATATGGCAAAATCTTTTCGTGAACTCGAAAAACATTTAAAATTGGTTGATATTGTCATGATTTTACTTGATGCGAGAATCCCAAAATCAAGTATGAACCCTGAAATATTAAAACGTGTTAAACATAAACCAACTTTAATTTTACTTAATAAAAGTGACTTAGCTGATAAAAAGATATTAGCTGAGTGGGAAAATTACTACAAAAAAGAAGGGTTTTATACCTTACAAATTAATGCTACTGATAAAAAAGGATTGTCTCGAATTTACCCATTAGTAAAAAATGTTATCTTACATGACAAAGTTGAAAAAATTTTATCAAAGGGACGTCAACTTACTCCTTTTAAGACAATGATCTTAGGAATTCCTAATGTTGGTAAGTCGACTTTAATTAATAATTTAGGAACTCGATCAAGTGCAAATGTGGAAAATAGGCCAGGAGTCACTCGAAAATTAGACTGGTACCGACTCTCTGATGAGTTTGAATTATTAGATACCCCGGGAGTATTATGGCCTAAATTTGACCAAATTACTGGATATAACTTAGCGATCACCGGAGCGATAAGAGATGATATTTTACCAATGGATAATGTAGTTATTTATTGTTTAGAGTATTTATCAAAAAACTATCCAAAAGAATTAAAAACAAGATATCGATTGGATGTATTATCTACTCCAGTTCGAATTTTAGAACAAATTGGGCGCTCACATGGGGCATTGTTACCTGGTAATGAAATTGATTATGACAGAGTGTATAGCATTGTTCTAAAAGATATCCGTCAAAATCGTTTAGGAGGACTCTCTTTTGAAAGGCCATGACCACAATTTAAAACAAAAATATAATGTTAATTTAATATGTGGTGTTGATGAGGCAGGACGCGGCCCACTAGCGGGACCAGTTGTCGCTGCTGCAGTCATTATTGATTATCATGATGAGTTGTTGTTAGTTAATGATTCTAAAAAGTTAACTAAAAAGAAACGGGAAGAGTTAGCGGTATTAATCAAAAAACATGCTAAGTCAATTGGAATTGGCATGTGTACTCCCGAAGAAATTGATAAATATAATATTAAAGTAGCAAGCGAAATGGCAATGGAAAGGGCAGTATCAAAGTTAGATGTTACTCCTGAGTTATTATTAATCGATTTTGTTTCGATTAATTCCAGAATTAAACAAATATCAATTACTAAAGGAGATATGATTAGTTTTAGCATCGCATGTGCATCAATAATTGCTAAAACATACCGCGATGAGTTAATGCTAGCATATGATAAAAAGTATCCCGAATACGAATTTTCGCGCCATATGGGATATCCAACCAAAAGACATATTGAACTAATTAAAAAATATGGTGTATCAAAAATTCACCGCAAGACATTTAAACCAATTAAAAATATCTTAGAAAAGAGAGATGAATAATCTCTTTTTTTATAATATGAAAATATTTTTAAAATTAGTATATATTTATTAAAATATATAGAAAAAAAGTCGTATTTGTATAACTTGACAAATGAAAAATAGAATATATAATTATAAAGGAAAGAGAGGAAAATATAGATGAAATTATTAATTGTGGAATCTCCATCAAAAGCTAAAACTATTAAAAGTTATGTTGGACGAGATGTCCAAGTTTTAGCGTCGGTCGGTCACATCAGAGATTTATCAACTTCGGGCCGTGGTGATTTAGGAGTTGATATTAATGATGATTTCAAACCTCGATATGAAATAACTAAGGGGAAGGAAAAAGTAGTTGAAGAATTAATTAAAGCTGCTAAAGGTAAAGAAGTTATTTTAGCAACCGACCCTGATAGAGAAGGAGAAGCTATTGCATGGCATTTATCTGAAATTTTAAATTTAGATAAAAATGCTAAAAATAGAGCTGAATTTAAAGAGATTACTAAAAAGACAGTCGCCCAAGAATTAAAAAACTTAAAGAAAATTAATATTGATTTAGTCGAATCTCAAGAAACGAGAAGAATTATTGACCGGATTATTGGATTTAAATTATCTAATTTAGTTAAAAAGAAAATTAAAGCTAAATCGGCTGGCCGAGTTCAAAGTGTTGCCTTAAGATTAGTAGTTGAATTAGAAGATGAAATTCAAGAATTTATTCCAGAGACATATTATGATTTTAAATTAGTATGCAGTAGAATTGAATTTGATTATGTCAAAAAAAATAAAGACTTAATTAAATTAGAAGAAGCTAATAAAATTAAAGCGGAAGCGATTGCACCATATGTAGTAACAAGTATCGATAAAAGAGTTAGAACTTCAAAATCGAAAGTAGCATATATTACTTCAACATTACAACAAGATGCTAATAATATCTTAAGATACTCAGCTAACAAGACAATGAGAGTTGCTCAGCAGTTATATGAAGGTATTGAAATAAATGGAGATATTACTGGNNGATTTTATTGAAAGAAAATATGGTAAAGAATATTTAGGTTTTTATAATCAAAAACAATCGGATAATGCCCAAGATGCTCATGAAGCAATCAGGCCTACCGATATTAAATTAACTCCTGAATTTGTTGAATTATCACTTGATAAAGATCAGTTTAGATTATATAAAATGATCTATGAAAGAACATTAGAAGCCTTAATGTCTGATGCTAAATATGATGTTACTAAGGTTACTGTAAGTAGTAATAATCATGATTTTGAAGCGGAACAAGTTATTCAAACATTTAAAGGTTTTACTATTGTTAAAGATGATAATAAAGATAAGATTTTACCGCCATATGAAATCAATCAAGAATTAACTAATGCTAAGTTAAAAGAAGAAGAAAAACAAACCGAACCACCAACAAGATATTCTGAAGCAACCTTAATTAAAAAGTTGGAACAATTAGGAATTGGCCGTCCTTCAACTTATGCTCATATTATCTCAACCTTAAAGCAAAGAGATTATGTCACAACAGAAAAAAGAAGATTCGTTCCAACTGAACTAGGAATGCGTACTTCGAAAGCATTAACTGAATATTTTAGCAAAATTATTAACTATGAATATACATCAAGATTAGAAACAGTTTTAGATGATATTGCTGATGGTAAAAAAGAAAGAACAGAAACATTAAAGAGCTTTTATAAACACTTCATGCCAATCTATCAACATGCGGATAAAAACATGAAAGTTATTCCAAATGAAAGAACCGGGACAATGTGTCCGCAATGCGGTAATCCGCTGGAATACAAATTCTCAAGTTATGGGCGATTTATTGGTTGTTCCAACTTCCCTAAATGCAAATATACAGAAAATATTGAAGAGGAATCAACTAAAAATAAATCTTTAAAAAAATAAGGAAAAATAGTTGTTTGTTTAGGCCTTTAAAACACGAGTATAATGCCAAAAAGTGACAAAATGTAAAATAATATTTACAATTTAGAAAAACTATGTTATAATTTAATTGCATCTAATCATTTAGATGTTACTTATCCCCTATAGTGTGATTATTTCACACGAAATCCCCTTAATTAGACCCTCTCCCCAAGAGGGTCGCTTTTTTTATTAATAATATTTATACTATGGTATAATAAAATAGGTAAAGGATGTGGTATCTTTGAGTTTTTTTAAGAGACTATTTAGAAGAAAACCAAAAACAAATAAATATGAAATGGGACTTCATCGTTCACGTGAAGCATTAGATAATTTGAAAGATATTTTAGAATCAAGCGATCGAATTGATGATGAATTATTTGATTCAATTGAAGATATCTTTATTCAAGCTGACGTTGGGGTTGATACAGTTTTATATTTTGTTGATGAATTGAAAAAAGAAATAAATTTAAAAAAAATTGAAGATCCAAGTGAATTATCAGAAATCATTGTTGATAAACTTTTTGAAATATATTTAAAAGATGAAGTTATTATTACTGACTTAACATATGATAAAGATAAAATTAACGTTTATCTTTTTGTCGGTGTTAATGGAGTTGGAAAAACAACTTCAATTGGTAAAATTGCCCACCAGTTTAGAGAAGAGGGGCACAAAGTCTTAGTAATTGCGGGAGATACTTTTAGAGCTGGAGCGATTGAACAAGTAAAAATTTGGGCTGAAAGAGCTAAAGTCGGATTTTATTCAAAAGAACAATTCTCTGATCCATCAAGTGTGATTTATGATGGTTTACAAAAAGCTAAAGCTGAAAAATATGATGTTGTCTTAGTTGATACTGCAGGAAGATTGCAAACAAAAGTAAATTTAATGAATGAGCTTTCAAAGATGCACCGGGTAATTGAAAATTCATTAGGTTATGAAGTTAGTGAAACTTTGTTAGTTATTGATGCGACTACTGGTCAAAACGGAATTAGACAAGCTGAAGTATTTAAAGAAGCAACTAACGTTACTGGAATTATTTTAACTAAATTAGATGGAACCGCTAAAGGTGGAATTGTTTTAGCGATTAGACACTTATATAATTTACCAATTAAATATGTTGGATTTGGAGAAAAGATTGATGATTTAGTCCCGTTTGATATTGAGAATTATATTTACGGACTATTTAGAAATTTCTTTAAGGAGTAAAAGTGGAATTATTAAAATATGAAAAATTAAATCGCCTTTTTTCACATTATCATAATCTTTTAACTGATAAGCAAAAAGATTATTTTAAAATGTACTACTTTAATGATTATTCATTATCAGAAATTGCTGAGATTATGAATGTTTCAAGAAATGCTGTTTATGATCAATTAAAGAGAGTCGAAGCAAAATTGCTTGAATATGAGGAAGCTTTAAAACTTGATGAAAAAAGTAACTTAAGAAGAAAATATTATGACAAATATCTTAAAACTAATGATTTAAAATATTTGAATTTACTAATAGAAATGGATGATGAAGAAGATGAATAGTTTATCAGATAGATTACAAATGGCTGTTCGCCGCTTAACTGGGCGGGGAACTTTATATGAAAAAGATATTGATGAAATGTTAAGGGAGGTTCGCCTCTCTTTACTTGAAGCCGATGTTAACTTTAGAGTCGTTAGAAACTTTACTAATAACATTAAAGAACAAGCCTTAGGTGAAAAAATTCTAAAAGGTTTAAATCCAGGTCAACAAGTAGTTAAAATCGTCCATGAAGAATTAAAACGAATTATGGGTACCGAAGTTGAAGGTATCAATTATTTTGATAAAGGATTAACGATTGTAATGGTCGTTGGACTACAAGGTTCTGGTAAAACGACATCTATTGGGAAACTAGCTGTCCACACTAGAAAAGTAGATGGTAAAAAACCATTTATTATTGCAGCTGACGTTTATCGTCCAGCGGCAATTGATCAATTAAAAACCATTGGTAAAGAAATTGGTGTTACCGTTTATGATGAAGGACAAAAAGATCCAAGAAAAATTGTCAAAAACGGCTTAGAAGAGGCTAAAAAGGCTGGAGCAAACTTGGTAATTATTGATACCGCTGGACGTCTTCATATTGACGAAGAAATGATGCAAGAATTAGTTGATTTAAAGGAATTGACTAAACCAAATGAAATTTTATTAACCGTTGATGCGATGACTGGTCAAGATGCCGCTAATATTGCTAAAAGTTTCCATGATCAACTTGAAACAACCGGTGCTATTTTAACTAAGTTAGATGGCGACACTCGAGGTGGTGCGGCTTTATCAATTAGAGAAGTTTCGGGGATTCCGATTAAGTTTGCTTCAAGTGGTGAAAAGATGGATACTTTTGAAATATTCCATCCAGAAAGAATGGCTTCTAGAATTCTTGGAATGGGAGACGTTTTAACTTTAATTGAAAAAGCTGAAGAAGCCATTGACGAAGATGAAGCGATGTCAATGATGGAAAAATTAGCTAATGACACCTTTAACTATAACGATTTATTAAAACAATTTAAGATGATGAAACGAATGGGGTCGTTATCTAGATTACTCGGATTTATTCCAGGAATGGGAAATTTAAGAGAGGCGACACAAAATATTGATGAGAAAAAGTTTTATCAAATGGAAGTTTTAATTAAATCGATGACCGAAGAAGAAAGACGAGATACCAAACTATTAGAAAGATCAGCCTCAAGAAGAAAAAGAGTTGCGTTAGGTGCGGGAATGCAAGTGGCTGACTTAAACCGATTAAGAGATGCCCTAAAACAACAAAAAGAAATGATGAAGAAAATGATGCAAATGGATGAACAATCTTTAAAGAATGCATCAAAAGATCCAAGTAAAATCATGAATCAAGCTCCTAAAAAACAGAAAAAAGGCAAGGGGAAGGGCAAAGGTAACTTTAGGTATCGATAAGTAATTGTCAAGAAAAATTAAAGGACTGTAAGTGCCTAGAAAATAATATTTGCAGGTTTGACTTTAAGCATTATTAATAGTATAATAATAATGCATTAAAAATTTTAAATGCTAATTGTAAAAAGTTGTCAATTATATGACCATTTGATATAATTAATTATGAGGTGAAGATGTGAAGCTAGTTAATAATACAACCTATTTAAATATTACTACCCACACGACCTCTTTGTACATATTTTTTTAAATCGCAATTTTTTGCGATTTTTTTATTA
>MTKW01002052.1_pt1 | contig 60945 bp, 45 predicted proteins | sample 1042761 | NCBI WGS metagenome assembly MTKW01 (sample SAMN06205366, study PRJNA360243) | anaerobic digester metagenome | biome: Wastewater treatment plant; feature: Anaerobic digester sludge; material: sludge; isolation source: anaerobic digester fed with sludge from wastewater treatment plant ... | reverse complement strand
AATTTTTCGGTTCTTTTATAATGGAGTTATTTATTACTTGACTTATTAATAGTTATCTCCTTAATCATTAGATATGACTAATGTAAATGCTTTTTCATTTGTGGTTATATTAGTGATAATAAAGACAAACTTACCTTCTAATTTGCCTTTACTGACTTTATATTCATGACCTAATAACATTTCTTTTTGGAAAAATAACTCCAAAGTAGTATATTTTTTGTATTTTAAAATTTCATCTTGAGTTAACGAATTATAAATATACTCTAAATATTTCAAGTGATTAGCATGTCCTAAAACATCAATATCAGAGTTTAATACTCTCCCCTTAAAGACATCAATTAACTCTGGCTCTCCTCTAAAATTAGTATTTAAATCTACTAAATGAGTTAATTTTTTTGATAATCTTTTAAATGGTAATTCTTTATTACGATAAACACTACGATCGCTCATATCCATTAAAATTGAATAAGATGCACCAACGATATGACACTTATCATTAAAGATGTCAAACTCACGGCGATAATATGGCCCTCTTTGTCCGGCATACCAAGTACTACCAAAGATATCTTCATTTACATCAAGTGATTTGATGATTTTTATTTTCATAGAAATTAAAACCCAAGCATAGCGATCTTGAATTAATACACCAACACCTTGTTCAGTTTCTTTTAAATGTTCAAAAGCTAAATTAGAAAATAATTTAGGATAACCATATAGTTTTAATCCATATTTATCAAAATCATTGATGTTTAAATAAATGTTATATTTCATAATGACACCTCAATGTAATTATACAAAAAAAATTGGCATATGCCAATTTATTTTCTCAATTGTTGTAATTTATCTTAAAATATTATAATAAATTATTTATTTATTATACTTCTTTAACTAGAAGACCATAAAGCATTTTATCTAATCCATAAAATTCACGTTCTTCACTTCTAAATAAATGAATAATAATATCGCCCATATCAACTAATACCCATCCACTTGATTTACCTTCGATATTTTTAATTTTATCTTTAAATTCTTGCTTTAAGTTATTTGCCGCCGCATTAACTTGACGCTCATTAACAGTAGCAATTACAAAATAATCATAAAATGGTGATGTTTTATTAAAATCGTAAACTTTTATATCTTTAACTTTTAAGTCATCTAAGACTTCAACTACTTTTTTATATTTCTTCATAAATTCTCCTTTTTAACTTGGTAATGAACTAATGTTTTAATTTGATCTGGATGTGGAAAGAGGTTTTTAGTTTCTAGATGTTTAACATTTGATTTTAAAGCATATATCAAAGCTTCATCTAAATCTTTTAAAGCCAACTCATAAATCATCTTAGCGTCTGGATAAACGCGATTTGGCTCACATTTATCAGCAATAAAGATAATTTTATCTAATTTAGTAGCATTAGGCCGACACCATGTATGATACCTAATCGCATTTAAAACATAATCGCTTACTTCTGGTACTAATTCTTTTAAGGCTATAGCCCCACTATATGGATGGTATAAAAATGGTTGTTTTTCGTATTTTTTAATAAATTCTTTTCCTAAATATTTTTCATGAACTTCTACAGTATCATATTTAGTATAGTCATGAAATAATGCCGCCAAATAACAATCATTTTCATTAACTCCATGAGCCTTACATAAATTAACTGCCGTTTGAATAACACCTTTAGTGTGATTAATCCTTTTCGGATGTTCAGTTAATTTATCATATACGATTTTTTCTAAATTTTTCATATGAAAAACGCCTCTTTCATACTAATATGTAATCCTTTTGGAAAAGTTATCTCAATGGTTTTAGGGCCATTGAGATGAATTAATCCGATATCAGCGATTGTTATTTGATATTTTTTATCATTCTCTAATTTAAATATTTGTTTTGTATATTCATAGCCCTTTGATAAGTGAATTAAAACTCTTTGATAATTAATCTTCTTAATTTCTAAATTGTTAAAATATGAGACCACTGAGCCATTTCCTTTTATTAAATATAAACAGAAAATATCATTAATCACTAACGAATCATTATCTTTTAGATTGTAAATAATCGGCTTTATTTCCTTAGTTGGAATTAACTTTCGATATTCATTATAAGTCATTATACTATGAATATAGTTGTTTTGGTATAAACCAGGTAGGTCGTGAATATTAAAGTGCTTAAATTGTTTAGTAATTGTATCTTGAGTTAATCCCGCTTTTACGTCAACTAATGCTTCTTCTGAGTCCGTTAGAGCATTTAAAATTGTCGTTTTACCGCTATTTTGTACTCCGAGTAAATAGACATCTTTAACATTTTTATATGTTAATAAATAGTTCTTAAGTTTTTCTATATCTTCTTTATGTGTCGCTGACATTAAGATAATATCTTCATATTCTTGATGATATAGATTCGCTTCTTTTTTTACTCTTTCATATAAATAATTATAATTGGTTTGAGGTGGTAATAAATCTAATTGGTTGATAATATAAACTATTTTAAGATTTTCACCATATCTTTCAATTGGATAAGTAAATAACAAATCTAAATATAAAACTGATGAAATAACTAGTACTAATGAATCTTTATTAATTGTAGGAATTACCTTTGGGTGATTATGTTCTTTTGAGTCTTTATAATGTTTTAATCTAAAGCAAGCTACGCAATAATCCATTGAGAGATCTTTAGTATAACCGACTTCATTTGGATTATTAGTTAACTCGGCGCCACAGCCTAAACATTTTTTATTTCGCATTAAAATCAATTAACCTTTCTAAAAATAAGTTAGGATCTTTTTTACTAATTCTTTTAATTAATAAACTTTCTCTAAAACGATTAATTTTAGTTGGAATACCTTCGGATTTAGGATCTAGTGGATTTACAAGAATCGATTTAATGCCTAGTTTATTGGCTCCAATAACATCAGTCATTAACTGATCTCCAATTGCACATACTTCCCAAACATTAGAATTAGTTAATCTCAAAGCTTTATAATACCCTTTTTTAAATGGCTTTCTTGCATTAGCCATAAATGAAAAATTATTACCTACGGCTCGTTTAGTTCTTCTAAAATTATTATTTGTAATAATTAAAATTTTAAAACTTTTCTCTAATTCCTTTAAAAATGTAATTAATTCAAGTGGCAAATAAGGAACATCGTAAGGAATTAGGGTATTATCTAAATCAAAAAACAAGGTCGTAATACCCTTGTCTTTTAGATTTTTATAATCTATTTTATAAATATTTTCATAAAAACGATTTGGAACTTTAGTTATCATTTCTTGCTAGTGTTGACATACTCACTTCTAAAATTTTGACAGTAAAAATATTTCCAGTTTCCGCTTTGACGGTAACTTCATCACCAACTTGAGTGTTTCTGATCGCTTTTCCAAGTGGAGATTCAACGGAAACGGTTCCTTTTGAAGGATTAGCTTGAAGATGGCCAACGACGTCAAATTCACGTTCTATTTTTTGGCTTACAAATAAAAGTTTAATTCTTTTACCCATACCAACGACATTGTCATTAGTCGCTTTAATCAGACGTACGTTTTTTAAAATATATTCAATTTCTTTAATTCGCGCTTCAATTTGAGCTTGTTCAGTTCTAGCTGCATCATAATCAGCATTTTCCGATAAGTCACCTTGGGCTCTAGCTTCCTTTAAGTTTTGTAAGTTTTCAGGTCTTTTAACATCTTTTAAATGATTAAGTTCTCCTTCTAACTCCAATACTCCTTCTTCAGTTAAGTCATAGACTTTCTTTGACATATAGTTTCCCTCTTTTCTATTAATACATTGAATATTATATCATGATAATTACTTTTTTTATTATTAATGAATAATAAAAGTGTAAATCATTTAATTATATTTTAATTTTTCGAAGTTTTTTCTGAACTTCTTGGTAATTTGGCATCAGTTTTTTTAAAACTTGATAAAATTTTTTAGAATGATTCCCTTCAATAAAATGAGCATACTCATGGTAGATAACATATTCTAAGAAGATTGGATCCAATTTCGCTAACTTCAACGAATACATTATTTCTTTTTTCCCCATAAAGCATTTACCATAATAAGATTTAACATCTTTAACTTTAAATGGAACTAATTCTAAATTTAATTTATTAATTTGAACTTCTATCTTTGGTTCTAATTCTTTAATTTTTCTTGTAAGTTCAATTTTATAAATATATTTGATTACATCATCAAGTTTTTTATTAAATGGTTTTGATATTTTAATTGTCTTATCATCTATTTCATAGCTAAGTTTTTTGCCTTCTAAAACTATTAAATCTAATACTTTGGCAAAATATAAAAACTCATTATCGTTTAGCTTTTGTTTACGATTAATTTTTTGATAAATTTTATCAAAATCATTATCAATAATATTTATGACTCTTTCATTAGGGACTTTCTTGTTTTTTGTAATAACTAAAAGTTCCGGCTTAAAATGAAAATACATATGTTTATTATTTTTAATGATAATTTGATACTTTATGGTCTTTCCATTTTTAGTATAAGTTTCGATCATAATACTTTCCTTAACATTGAATATTTACTAACATTAAAAGGTAGTTTTATATAGACAATTTGTTTGGCATGTCTCGCTACCTCTATTTCTTCTAAATCCTCATTTAACATATTATCTAAAACGAAGGTTTTATTTGGCTCATTTGGACTAAAAACTTCGATTGTATCCCCTATTTTAAAATAATTTCTTTGTTCGATTCTGGCAACCATGGTTTCCAAATTATAATCTTCAACAAGGCCGATAAACGCTTGATTAGGGCGTTCTCCTAAGAATTCATATAATTGTTTATCAGGACCAATATTACCGTCAAAATAGCCTAAATCAGTTAATCTGTTTTCTGCTTTATAGATTTCATCTTCATAAAAAGTCATATCTTTAATTTTGCCCGCAGTTAAATATTCATCAATTAACATTCGATATGTTTTAATGACCGTTGCGATATAGTGAAGGCTTTTCATTCTACCTTCTACTTTTAAAGATTTAACACCAATATCAATTAATTTTGGAACAGCTTTAATTGCCATTAAATCTTTAGATGACATTGAAAAATATTCTTCAGAAATTAACTTGCAATTATTATATAGCAAATATTGCCAACGACATGAATGCGCACACCCACCTCGATTAGCATCACGATTAGTTAAAGTATTAGATAAAGAACATCTACCTGAAAAACTCATGCACATTCCACCATGAATAAATACTTCAATGTCTAATAGATCTTTTGGTAGTTGATTAATTTCATCCAGTGTTAATTCGCGTCCCAAAACTACTCGTTTGACACCGTAATCTTTCCAAAATAATAGTGCATGATTATTAATGGCTGACTGTTGAGTTGATAAATGAATTTCTAAATTAGTATGTTTAATTGCCGTTTTAATAATTAAAGGTGAGGCGCAAATAATTGCATCAACATTAGCTTCTTCTAACGCTTTTAAGTATTCAATTAACCCTAAAATATCTTCCTCATGGGGGATAATATTAGTCGTAACATAAACCTTTTTTCCTAATTGATGAGCAAATTTAACTCCTTCTTTAATCGTTTCAATAGTAAAATTAGAGGCTCTCGCTCTTAAAGAAAACTCGTTACCACCAATATATACAGCATCGGCGCCATAAATTAAAGCGTATTTTAATTTTTCTAAATCTCCAGCAGGAGCTAATAATTCAATCATAAATCTTCCTTTAAATAAACTGTCTTAGTTGTGTAAAATCCATCATCCCATTTTTCATCATAAATTTCTAAAATAGATTCGACTTGTGACTTTTCATAACCGTTTTTATATAAACTTAAAATATTTTTTCCGTAAATATCATCTTTAAATAAAGTATCTATTACAAAGTAATCAACTACTTCTTTTAACTCATTTAAAACATTAAAGCTATTAGTGACTCTTGATCTAAAAACATGAGTTCCGTTTTCATCTTCTAAAATTGGATACCTTTCTCCAATTCTTACTTGTTCTTCCAAATGATAGCCAAATTTATTGCCTTTATAATCAAGATTATAATGTTTTTTAAAATTACTAATTAGTTTTCTCTTGGAGTAAAACATATTAAAATATCCATGCCCCAACAAATATAACTTGTATTTTTTATGTTTGCCAATATCTAAAATATCTTCTAAAGTTATTTCTTTAGCGACAAATGAACCATTAATTTTAAATTCTTCTAAAAAATTAAAATCAAAACGGTTAGTAGATAATGTTTCGCCTTGCCAAATTATTTTTGAGTTAAATTTTTTAGAAAACAAGAAATGAATTAAGCCTAAATCACTAGCGATAATACCAGTTAAATCATCTACTTCCACATCATTTAAAAACTTATCTAATAATGGAAAATCGTCATCAAAAAACATTTTGTTTAATGATAAATATACTTCTTTATGATTATTTTTTGCATAATCAATAATAGTATTAATTTCATCACTAGTAAAGGAGTTAGTAAGTTTAACTGAAAATAGGCTATTACCAATAACATAGCCATCAGCTTCATTTAACATTTCTAAGTTGCATAAATTATGAACAGTAACTAAATATTTCACTTTTATCTCCTTTTAGATACACTTATTCCATCGCCAATATCATAAATAATCGTGTCAAACTCTTCGTTTTCTTTTAAAAAATCTTTGAATTTTTGAATTTTCTTTAAAAGTTGTCTTGTTCCTCTAGAAACTTCATTGATATCTAAATTATGAAAATTTAAATTATCGCAAACAATAATGCCTTGTGGATTTAAATTGAATTTGAATTTTTCAAAAAACTTTTGATATTGCGCTTTAGCGGCATCAATAAAGATTAAATCAAAAGTATGATTAATCTCGACTTCAAGGGCATCGGCATATAAAACTTGAATATTTTCTTCTAAATCAGCTTCTTTTATGTTTTTTAAGGCTTCATTATACATAAAATAATCACGTTCAACCGTGATTATTTTAGTGTCTAAATTAGCCATATTAATCGCGCTATAGCCGATAGCAGTCCCAATTTCTAAAATGTGTTTAACATTATATTTAGTAATTAATTCTAACAAAAAAGCTAAACCTTCATCATTAATAATTGGGACATCGTTTTTTATAGCAAATTCTTTTAAATTATAGATGAAGTTCTTCTTCGTCTTCATAATAATGAGCCATTAATTCATCTAGCATTTCCCAATCATCATCGTTAGTAACATCTTCTAATGTTCCTTCACCTGGATTGTTTGGATCTTCTACATAAATTGCAGCACTTAACTCATGGGTGTCAGAAAACTCAAATACAACAAAGTTTCTTCCATCTTCTGATTCATGAGTGAATAAAATATTACAAACAATTTCTTCACCCAAATCATTTATTACTACAAATTGATCTTCTTTCATTTTTCTTTCCTCACTTACTTTTTTAAAAAATTATATCACAATCTTATTTATTTATAGAATTTAAATAGTTTTGCAAAATAATAGTTGCGGCAAGTTCATCTTTTAGTTTCTTTTGTTTGTCTCGTCTTACAGAACCTTTAATTAAAGTATCTAAGGCTTCTTTAGTTGAAAGACGCTCATCCCATAAGATAACTTTAACATTAGAAACTGACTCTAGTTTTTCTTTAAAGGAAATGGTAATTTCCCCTCTAATCCCTAAATCATGATTCATATGTCTAGGAAGTCCCAAGACAACATGAGTTATTTTGTTTTTTTCAATTAAATCTTTTAGATAATTAACTGCTTCATCGTAATTATCTTCAGTAAAACGATAAGTTTCTAAGTTGGAAGCGATAATACCTGATGTTGAAATTGAAATACCTAGCGTCTTACTTCCTAAATCAAGACCTAAATACTTATTCATTAATCATCACCTTAATTTGATTTAAAGCCGCATCTAACTTAGATAAATTGGTTCCGCCACCTCTAGCAAAATCAGGTCTGCCGCCACCACGGCCATCGGTCATTTCTGAGGCGGTTTTAATTAAAGTGTTAGCATTACCTAAGCTTGATTTGGCAATAAACGTAATTTTACCATCTCTAACGTTGCATAAAAATAACGTTTCTAATTTATGTTCATCAAAGATTTGATCTACAATTCCTTTAAGTAGTGATTCATCATAATCTTGTAAGAGTAAAACTTCATGTTTAGACTTAATATGATTAGTTATTTTTGATAAATCTTTTAAAGCTTGTTGTTCATGATACTCATTTACTTCCTTTTCATAATCTCTAATTAATAATTTATAATCGTCTAAATATTTACGATAATTAATAATGTCTTGATAGCTTCCTAAAATTTTAGGAACTTCTAATTTGTTATATTTAACTTCTTTAATTTCTAACTTAGATAGTTTATCATCTAAATTATTAATTTCATTTAATAAAGTTTTTAAATATAGCGAAACTTTAGAATCAAGTTTGTCTCCAGTTACCGCTTCAATCCGGTAAACACCTGAACCAATTGACTCAATTGACGCAATGGCAAACCCCTTAATATCACTAGTGTTATTAACGTGTGTTCCCCCACATAATTCAATTGAATCACCCATATCAACGACTCTTACGACATTATCATACTTTTCAGTAAATAATGCTTGAGCACCACGCGCTTTAGCATCATCAAGATTCATCTGAGTTACATTTACTTTATGACTTTCTTTAATTTCCTCGTTGACAAGTTTTTCCATTTTTAATAACTCGCTAGTGGTTGGAAACGTAAAGTTGTTAAAATCAAATCTTAAGGACTCACTTGAAACTCTTGATCCGTGTTGGTTAACATGTTTACCTAAGACATCTTTTAATGCTTTATGTAATAAATGAGTTGCTGAGTGGTTTTTAATAATATCATTGCGGTTATCTTGGTCAATATTAGCTACAACCATTTCACCAACTTCAAATGCTGGTTCAATAATATGTAAGTGTTGACCATTAGGTAGTTTAATTACGTCTAAAACTTCTAAACCATTAATTGATCCTTTATCAGAAACTTGGCCACCGCTCTCAGCGTAAAATGGAGTTTTATCTAATACAATTCCTTGGTCAAATACAGCAATAACTTTACTGTTTGTTTTTAATTCAGTATAGCCAACGAATTTAGATTCTAATTCAAATCTTAAAAATCTTTCATCTTGAGTATGCATCGAACCTTCAACTAAGCGACTGCTTCTTGAACGTTCTTTTTGAAGCTCTAGTTCCTCATTAAAACCATCAAAATCAACTTTTAAATTATGTTCACTAGCATATTCTGCAGTTAATTCAATTGGGAATCCATAAGTATCAAATAATTTAAATGCATCCTTTCCAGATATTACCTTATCAGCTTTAGCAAGTAGTAAATTAAATTGACGTTCTCCTTCAGTTAATGTTTGTAAGAATTTTTCTTCTTCAATTAAAATTATCTTTTTCACAATTAAAACATTATCTTTAACACTTGGATATTGAATTTCCATAATTTTAACGACATCATCCACTAAAAGATGCATAAATGGCTCGTTTAACCCTAAAGTTCGACTATGTTTTAATGCCCTTCTTAATAAGCGGCGTAACACGTAACCACGCCCTTCATTAGAAAATACTGCACCGTCTGATAACGCCATCGTAATCGTTTTACTGTGATCAGCAATAATTTTATATTCTTTTTGACCTGAATACGGAACTCTTGAAAGACTTTCAACATGTTTTATTATTGGCATAAATAAATCAGTTTCAAAGTTAGTTTTAGTATCTTGAAAAATACTAACAATTCTTTCAAGACCAGCTCCAGTATCAATATTTTTATTTGGTAATTCCGGATATTTCTCACGTTTTAATCCTGGTTTTGAGTTATATTGAGAAAATACAATATTCCAAATTTCAATGTAACGGTCGTTTTCAATATCATCACGAATTAATTCAATTCCTCTATGATCAAATTTTTCACCGCGATCAAAATAAACTTCAGTACAAGGGCCACATGGACCTTCACCAATTTCCCAAAAGTTTTCTTCTGAGGCAATAATTCTTGATTCGGGAACTCCTAATCTTAACCAATGACTTTTCGCTTCAAAATCGGTTGGATAATATGTAAAATATAAATTGTTTAAATCAAATCCAAAATATTTCGGACTAGTTAAAATTTCCAAGCCCCATTCAATCGCTTCTTTTTTGAAATAATCACCAATTGAAAAGTTTCCAAGCATTTCAAAAAAAGTGTGATGTCTACTAGTTAATCCGACATTTTCAATATCGTTAGTACGAATACACTTTTGAATATTAGTCATCCGCTTGTTTGGTGGTATTTGTGAGCCGTCAAAGTATTTTTTTAACGGAGCAACTCCGGCATTAATCCAAAGTAATGTTGGATCGTTAACCGGAACGAGCGGACTTGATTCAATTATTGAATGTTTTTTACTTTCGAAAAATTTTAACCAAATTTCTCTAACTTGTTGTGCTGTTAGTTTCTTCATATGTATCCACCTTCATTTTAAATATAAAATCGTCCTTTATTATTCAAAGGACGACTAATATGTTTTAATTAAATTGCTAACTAAATTTAAGATTTTAGCCACCTATAATATTTTATCATATAAAATATAAAAAAACGTATAGAATGATTATTATAAAATAATTAGATAACTAAAATTTAAAAGAACTACTCGACTTTAATGGTAGCAGCCCATTTTTTGTATTGGTCTAAATTAGCATCAAAATTTTCTGTAAGACAACCAAAGTTCATTGTATAGAAAGTTTCTGCTCCTTCAAAGGTTAATAACATATATTTATAAATTTTATCATTTCCTTCATTTTCATAATAAGCATATAAATATCTAACGCCTTCACTAGTTTCTCCTTCTAATATTTCTGAATCAGCTTTATTACCAGCAACTAGTACCGCTTTCATGTATTGTTCTAAGGTTTTAATATTACTTGAAACTAGTGGTGCTTTCGGTTCGCTATACGCATCAAACATATGTTTTTTAGATGTCAACCAAAGAATTTGTTTATTTCGATTTGGTTCTCTTTCAGTAAATTCAGTAGTTAAAGTAACTTCAACCCCGCCACCTTCAAATGTATGGTCTTGAATAATAGTAAAAGTGAGGTTTTCACATCCTGCTAATGTAAAGATACTACCAATTAGAATCAATATTGACAATATTTTTCTCTTTTTTTTACCTCCTTTTATTTATTTTCGTTGTTTTTGGTATGAACTGTAATTTGTTTACGTGGAATAACAATTCCTTCTTTATCGAATAATAATTTTAGTTCACGGTTAATTGCTCTTCTTGCCGGGAACTTATCAATGTCTAATGTTTTAATATTGACTCTAATAATAACTCCTCGTTCATCAAATCCATTAACACCGCCATAATAAGGTCCTTCAACAATTGTTGGTACTTTTTCGGCCATTTCTTCAAAGTTTTCTTCTAAAATTCTTTCCACTCTTTCTAAGCTTTCATCATAAGGAATTGGAATTTCAATAATAGTAATAATTAAGTTGTTAGAGGCATTAATGGTATTTCTAATATCTGAGTTACTAACAATTTTAATATCTCCTAAAAGAGATTGAATTTTAGTTGTTCTAATTCCAATTTCAATAACTTTTCCGTTAAAACCATTAATTTCAACCATATCACCAACTTTAAACTGTTCTTCAAAGATGATAAATAGCCCTGCTAAGACGTCTTGGATTAAACTTTGAGCACCAAAAGATAAGGCTAAACCCAAAATTCCAGCACTAGCTAATAACGCTGAGGTTTGAACGCCCCACACCGATAAAATGATAAAAATACCAACTATCATTAAGGTATATTTTAAGATACTGGTAATTAATTTGCCCATCGTTTGGGCTTTAGATCCTTGGATGGTAATTAATCTCATAATTAAATAAACTATTTTATTAATTGCCCAAATAAAGACGATAATAACAACTGTTTCTAAAATATGAACATAGTTATTACCAATAAAGGCAACAAAGTTGAAAAACTTACCAATAGTATTAACGGATAGTTCATATAAAACTGTTCCTTCTTTAAAAATAAATTGACCTAAAAATCCAAAAAACAGGAAGATTATGGCCGCACTAGTTAAGATAATAAACCAAATTTTATCCGCCAATGCCTTTTTAGACCACCAATTTTCTTTTTCAGGGATTGGTGTCGGTTGTTTTGTTTCTTCTTCGTCTCTTTCAAAAATATCCTTTTGTTCCATGTTTTATTTCCTCCTTTAATTTATTATCACGGCATTGTAAGTGAGATATTTTCACTTACTAAGATAACAGTACCATAAACATCTTTAACAGTGACAGTAATGTTTGTATATATTTGTGGTACCAAAAATTCGACATATGTATCAGAAGCTAAGGCTTCGTTTGGATCAAGCATTCCCGCTTCTGTTGATACTTCAAATAAGAAAACTGTATTTATATCGGTATAAGTGTTTTCGAAATAAATTCTTAATGTATAACCGGCATTTCCAGCTGTTGGATTAAAATACTGGCCACCAGAAATATTAATCTCATCTTGAAGATATGGATTGGTATAAATTAATTCTTCCGTATAAATAATTCGATCAGGGTTTTTCATAATAACTTTATAAATATAAGTATCGCCATCAATTGGATATTGAATTACAATTTGAGAATCATAGGATGATTTAACTAACTCGTTATTATGATAAATTTCAACCCTAGTCGTTTCAATTACTGTTTGGTTATCAAAATTATACGACCACTCTAAAGACCAGTTTTTGGCCGCATAATTAGTAAAGACTTCTGGATAGACAAAAACGTTGGCGCCACCAATGGCAATGCCATTAAAAAGTAGTTCGACTTGGGTATTACCATAGTTATCAACTGGTAATTCCCCCATGAGACTATCATAGGCAATTGGGATTGATGATATTACATTTTGTGAATCCGTTCCGACAATTTCATAAGTCGCATTTGGATCGGCCGGTGCTCCCTTTAAAGTAATGTCATACATTACTAGATTATTATATGGAGTAAGTGTTATTTCGGCATAAATTTCTGAATTATCTAAGATTCGCTTAGCAAGCAGTTCCGCTTCTTGATTAATATATCCGTAAACCGCCACTTGATAAACCGAAATTAATGAAGTAAATGGTAATCCTATAACTGGTTCATAACTATAATTAAAACTTTCAATAGTTTCTTGATTTGCATTTTGCATTTCAAATGAATAACTACTAAAATGGCCGCTCGGATAAGTTGATTCCATTTGCATTAAAATTTCATAACGCTTATAGTCATTGTAATAAATAATACTAGCATTAGTAATTGATAACTCACCTAATGCCGGGGCATTAATTAAAGATATTTTACTAAAAGTATTGATATGGTTATCATTTAAATCAGTAATCCTAACATTAATCACTTCATATTCTTGTGGGACTTCAATTTCTAAATAACCTACATTAAGTGCAACTTGATATTCACCGATTGTGGCAACACCATAATCGACAATAAATTTTAAATTAGTTGATTGGTCAATAAAGGTGTGAGTAAAATTAATTTTCAATTTATAATCGGTAGTTCCGATAATTTGTGTATACTGGCCATTAGTAATTGAAATAGTGTTATGAAGGGTTGGGTTGATGTATTTATAGTTTTTCGTATAAATCAACATATCAACATCGCTTATTAAATATACTTTAAATTGATATTGACCCAAATCAACAGCATTTTGAATTTCAGTTTCATTACTATTTGATGTTTGTAAGAGTTCGCTATTTAAATAAGCTTCAATTTTTAGTGGTTCAGTAATATTTTCATTAGTCTCTAAACTACCAATAAAGCCTCCCTCAAATTCAGAGAAAATAATCTCGACAGTTGGTAAAATAAAGACTTCTCCACCACCAATAATTTGGTTGTCATAATATAATTCAACATTAGCCGTTCCGTAATTAACTACCGATATTTCTCCAGTCAATGATAAGTGGGTAATTGGCGTTATGGCATGTGACCCCTTCGAATCATCAACATGAATTTCAATTACGGCAGACTCATTAGGAGTAGACTCATATAATGTTACTTCATAAGTAAATAAATTATTGCCAGAATCCAATACAATTGTCCCAAAAACTACATCACTATTTAAATTTGATTGAGCTAGTTTTTGTTTTTCTTGATCTTTGTAACCATAAACAACAACACTCAAATCCGGATCGGGATTCGCAATCGGGATCGACATAAAACTTGAATAATCTAACACTTCTTCACTAATAGTATCTAAATTTGCATCTAATACTGCGAAACTAAATTTTTCAAAATAATTTTGCGGATAAGTTAAAGTCATATCAAGCATAATCTCATATTGCTTGAAATCATTATTATATGCAATATAGGCATCATTGATACTTAGATTGCCAGTAACTGGGGCAAAAGTTAACGGAATGTTTTCGTGTGTAGAAATAACGTTATCATTTAAATCTTTAACGGTGATGTTAATGGTTGTAAATTCTTCTAAAACTTCGATTTCTAAGTATGTATTAGTAACTGGAACTTGATATTCTCCAATCACTGAAATGCCATTATCAACATTAAAGATTAAAACCGTATTTCGATTAATAAATGTTTCTGTAAAATTAATTTTTAATTTATAATTAATATTTCCAGAAATATTTATGTATTCACCACCAGTAATCGTAATGGTGTTATGAAGTGATGGATTAATATATGTATATTCAGCGGTTGTAATTTCATATTTTATCTGTTCTACTATAATTGAAACCTTAATAGTATAAGTGGCTAGATCAACTGCATTATTAACTATTAGTTCATTACTATCAGTTGATACTATTAATTCATCATTTAGATACGCTTCAATTGAAATTGTTTCAATAATATTCGTATTACCAAAGTCGGCAGAAGCTACAAATGACTGATCAAGAGTGGAAAAGTTAAGTTCAGCCGTTGGTAAAATATAGACAGAACCGCCACCAATAATATCACCGTTATAATATATCTCGATTGCCGTATTTCCATAATTATCGACTAACATCTCGCCGTCTAAAGTTTCATATGAAACTAGTTGAGATATAACTTCTCCCATAGCATCAATGACTAAAATTTCAATAGTTGCGGTTGGATCTGGGATTGGTTCAAGCAATGTAATTCCAAATGTGAACCGGNNAACTTTCAGCTAACTTATGCTTATTACGGTCAATATGACCATAAACGATAACGCGATAGAGTAAATTTGGTTCTTCAGTTAATGGTAATGACATAAAGTCAGCATAATCATATGTTAATTCATTAATTGTGTTTAAATTCTCATCGACTATTTGAAATGAGTAACTATTAAAGTAATTTTCTGGATAAGTCGAAGTCATTTCAAGAATTATTTCGTATTGTTTATAATCGTTATTATAAGCGATATAAGCATTATTAATTATTAACTCCCCATCACTAGGTGGTGGGAATACTAAATTAATATTTTCAAATTCAAAAAGAATATTTTGGTAAAGATCAGTAATTAAAACATTAATGCTTGGATAGATTTGGTCTACCTCTAATTCGACACAATTATCGATTAATGGAGTTTGATACCTACCAATTTCACCAGCATTATTTCTAATGATGAAGACGACTTCTGTTTCTGGATTAACGTAGGTATGACTAAAATTAATCAATAATTTATAAGAAGTACTACCAGCAGTTGGATTAAAATATTCGCCGTAAGTTATCGAAATCGTTTCAGGTGGCATTGGCGTTTGATAAAGATATTGATATCTTATAATTTCATACTCTATATCGCCAATTAAAATTAACCTAATTTCATAGATATTACCATCAATTGCATCATAAATTTCAATTTCATTAGTATATCCATTTTGAAGAAATTGATCATTTAAATAAACTTCCATTCTTACACTTTCAGTAACATTAGTATTACCAAATGAATAAGTGGCAATAAATGATGTCTCTAAAGACGTACAACTAATTGAAGCGGTTGGTAAGACAAAGACAGTACCGCCCCCAATAACCACTTCTTCATAAACTAATTCCACATATGTATTGCCATAATTGACAATTGACATTTCGCCAAAACCATGACCATGATTAAATAATAAGGTTTCTGAATATATTTCTCCTAAGGAGTCGGTTGCGACTACATTAAGTTCAAAATTATCAAGCGAATCAACATTATACGGAATGACAAAATAATCAAAACTATTATTATTTGCATATAATTCAACAGTAGCAAATATAATTTCATTATCTAATGGTCTTTCATCTAAATTATTTAAGACTCCATCTTTATATCCATATACTTTAATTACCGATGATGGATTAATACTATCAATTGGGATTAACAATGTATCAGAATAACTAAAATCATATCTAATAGAATTATCTACAACTTCAACTTCATAACGTTCAAAATATCCAACCGGATAAGTATTAGTCATTTCCAAAATTATTTCATATTCTCTTTGATTTGAATTATATGAAATATTAGCACTATTAATAATTAACTCTCCCGTAATTGGAGGTGTGATACCTTTAATATATATTGGGCCAAAAATTTCATATCGTTCATTATTGTTATTTCTAATTAAAACAAGTGATAAATAATAGTTACGGAATTTATCATATATAATTTCAAACGATAATTCTTCAGTAATTAATACTTCAATTATTTCTCCGCTTTCTACGTCTTCTAACGCAGCATAGATTTGATATTCATCAGTTAAATATTCATCAATTTCTAATAATCCAATAATTGAAGAATCTGTTAATTCGTAATTTACGTACACGTAAGGATAAATATAAATCGTTTCTTTTAGAAGAATTTGCTCTTTTAAACCAACTTTTCCTTTAACGACAATTCCAAAATCTCCTTGAACTAATTCTTCCATCAGAAAATTACCATAAATCATGTGTCCATCCATTTCATCTTGTTTATGAGTATTAGTTTCAATAACTTTTGATCCAGAAATTAATTCAACTTCAATATTTCCTCTTAACATATTGAAATGATCTTCAATAATTAATTCATAGAAGATTTCGCTACCATGTGCTCCGTAATATATGTTGACTGTTGGCAAATTATTAGTTGTTAATTTTTCTTCATAAATAGTATTCCTTTTAGGAGAGTTCGCAATTATTCTTAATTCATAAGTTTGATTAATTTTAACTCCTGGTATTCTCAAATAATAGCCACTTACCGCTTCATGGTCTTCCATATAAATGGTTTCTAGACCACTTAATATTTGAATAGTTATTTTTTGATCCTTGATTTGACTTATATTAAACAAATCAAAATCAAGGAGCAATTCATCTCCGTACTGCGAAAAATCATTCATTTTAATATATGGTTTAGCTTCAGCTTTTATCTTTTTCTCATAAAATATTTGTTCGCCAAAACCAATATCACCACGAATCGTAAAGTTATATTGCCGATTTAAAACAATAGAAAAGGTGCCGCTTTGTAAACCAAGGACACCTTCAATTTCTTGCATATCATTATTTGCTTCTAATCTAATTACTAAAGATTCAACTTCAATATTTGAATCAATTGCATCAATATTTACTTCATAATGAAGAGTTTCTTCTTCGATATAGAGATAATTAAAATCAATATTAGGCTTTCTAAAAACTTGTGAGGTCGAAGCTGTTACGGCAGCAACACCGACTACTGTTCCTAGTAATAACTTAGGCAGCATCTCCATAAACAGTCTTCTAAATTCACTATTTTTCCACTTTTGCCCCAAATTTTCCTTTTCTTCTCTATATGACATCTTATTTACCTTAGGAAGTATTAAACTTCACATTATATTATACATCCCATGTATAATAAATGTAAATATCTTTTAAGATTTAACCATATAATTTCCCCATTACATAGTTAACAAATTTTATTGGTAATAGACGATATAAAAATAAGAAAAACTTATATTGAACTCCAACTACTTTTCTAACTGGAGGTCGTTTTTTCATTATGTTACGATACATTACTTTGGACACATACTCAACTGACATTCCATTTCTTTCATCTTTTTCCATAACTTTTACCGAACGATCAATTCTTTTACCATAGTATTTAGAATTAGACTCATTTTTCTTTCGGTTATCAGTAAAGCCGGTTTTAATATCTCCAGGCATAAAATCAATAACTCTTATTCCAAAAGGTTTAACTTCAATATTTAATCCTTCTGAATATAATGAAATTGCCGCCTTATTCGATGAATAAAAAGTTTGAAAGGCAATAGGTAAAACTCCGGCAACCGATGAGATATTACAAATTCTTCCAAAGCCATTTTCTCTCATATATGGAATTACTCGATTACTAATATTAACCGTACCAAAAAAGTTAATGTCAAACATCCGCTTAGCACTTTCCATTTCTGTATCTTCCACGGCACCAGAAATTCCCATACCGGCAGAATTAATTAAAACATCAATTCTGTTTTCTTTTGCGTATATTTCATCAACTATTTGGTTAATTCTTTCATGATCAGTAATATCAGCTTGATAATGGGTTAACCCCTCAAGCAAAACCTCTCTACGGGAGATTCCGTAGACAGTATGTCCTTTTTCAATAAACTTTTTGGCGTTAGCAAGGCCAACTCCTGAAGAAACGCCAGTTATAATAACAATCACTATTCGTCGCCCTCTATCTCAGGATAATTCAAGACTAAATTAGCTATAACTTCAACCGCTTTATCAATAATCTCATGAGTATGGGTTGCCATTAAACTAACTCTAATTAAACATTCTCCTTTTGGAGTGGCTGGTGGAATAACTGGATTAACATAAACTCCTTGATCAAATAATTCTAAACAAATTTTAAAAGTTCTAATAATCTTATATGTATAAATTGGAATAATTGGAGTTTCAGATTCAATAATTGGAACTCCTAATTCTTTTAATCTTTTTCTCATATAATTAGCATTATCAGCTAATTTTTTAACTCGTTCTGGATTTGCCTTTAAAATATCTAAAGCTGCATTTGCACTAGCGGTATTAGCAGGTGGAATCGCCGCAGAGAAAATATAAGGACGCGAATTATGACGAATATAATCGACTACTTTTCTTGAGGCGACAACATAGCCGCCAATTGAAGCAAGTGATTTAGAGAATGTACCCATAATAATATCGACTTCATTTTCTAATCCAAAATGATGGGCAGTTCCTTTTCCTTTTGGTCCAATAGTACCAAAACCATGAGCATCATCAACCATGACTCTAGCACCATATTTTTTCGCAAGTCTAACAATTTCCGGAAGATTAGCGATATCTCCACCCATTGAAAAAACACCATCAGTAACGATTAACTTCCCAGCATTAGGATCAGCATTAGCTAATTGTCTTTCTAAATCTTCCATATCATTATGGTTATAGCGAACCATCTTTCCATATGAAAGTCTAATTGCATCATAAATTGACGCGTGATTTTCTTTATCACTAAAAATTAAATCATTACGTCCAACGATCGCTGAAATAATTCCTAAATTAGTTTGAAAACCAGTTGAAAATAAAGTGCAATCTTCTTTATCTAAAAAGTCTGCTAAATCACGTTCTAATTTTAAGTGGATATCTAAAGTTCCGTTTAAAAAACGTGATCCAGAAACACCAGTTCCATATTTTTCTAAAGCTTTTAATGAAGCTTTAATAACTCTTTCATCTGAAGTTAGTCCTAAATAGTTATTAGAACCAAACATCATGACTTCTTTACCTTCCATTTCAACAATTACATCTTGTTTTGTTTGAAGTTTGTGAAAATAAGGGTAAATCCCAGCAGCTTTTGCTTCATCAACTTGTGTAAATTTTTTTACTTTTTCAAATAAATCCATAATTATGCCCTCTGATATGGTAATTTAATTCGTTCTCTATAGACTTTTTTAACTTTTGGCTCTCTTTGAACGCCACTACGGAACAATATTTTAAAGAATAATGGCGCGCCAACAGTCGCCCATCCAGCAATAATAAAATATCTAATCGCATCAAAACCTAAGTTTCGTCTTGGAATTGATTCACCTTGAGATACTTTAGCGTATGGTAAAAGGTATTTTAGTCCTTGTTGTAACGCAACCACTACTGCAATACCAAAAATGAATTTAAAAATTTGTACACCAACTCTTTTATCTTTTGGTTCAAATTTAATTACTTTCTTTTCAAACCAATAACCTAAGGCAAAGGCTATAAAGGCTCCTGCTGCTTGAAATAATTGTTTGTTATAAAGTTTTTCAATTTTTAGAAATAGGATTACTGCCATTCCTGCAACAAATAAAGGAACTAAAGCAAAGCCAATCCACTCTTCTTTTTCGGTTTTAGAAAACAACCAATAAACTAAAGTTACGGCAAGGAAACCAAGAGCAATACCAGCTAAAACATCAGTTAAGTAGTGTTGTCCAAGATAAATTCTTGAAAATGGTATTAAAATTATATTTAAAATCATTAAAAAATTAACAAACTTATTTTTCGATTTCTTAAGAACTCCTATCGAGATAGAGCTTGCCGTACTACTATGACCTGAAGGCATTGAATAACTGAGTTCACCATACGACTCGGTAGCTGGGGTACCAATACTTCTAACGATATTAGAGTCTTGATAAGGTCTTAATCTTTTAAATGCAACTTTTAATCCACCAACAATGATGGTGCTACCTAAAAAGGCAGTGACAAACTGATAAGCCCATTTTTTATCAATTAGCCAAAAAATTAATAAGGCTACAGCGATAAATAAATACGCCTCTCCTAAATAACTGATATAGATAAAAGCTTTATCTATAATCGGATTTACACTTAGTTTTTGGACAAATTCAACTATCCTAAGTTCATACCACGTAAAGTTCATGTTATTCCTCCTTTAGTCTCTTTAAATTATAATATTTAAAGTCAATATTGTCAATTCTAAATTGATTATCGACAATTATATTACGTTTTTTTAATAAATTTATAACTTCTTTGGCCCATTTGTAGCCTTCACCTTTTAATTTGTTGGCAAATTTAACATTAAAATACATTGATTTTAAGATGTTAATTGACTGTAATCTCGAAAATGAATGGCCATATTTGAAATCAATAATAGTAATATTTTGCTCACTATATTTTTTGTAGTTAAATCTTGATGCAATCGGTACAGCTAAAATCAANNCCATCAACATAATAAGAATCATCAATCTTAGTACTACCAAATAACATTGGTACCGAAGCTGAAGCTCTTACTACTTTAAATGGATTATTCGACTCATTTAATAAGACATGTTTCTTTTCTCCGTGAAAATAATTAACTTGATATTTAAGTTGAGGTGATTTAACCTCTTTTAAGGTGGCATAACCTCTAATGGCTGAATTTTTGATTCGAGAAATACTAATCTCGGAAGTCATCAAATCATATAAAGGAGTCGTATCAAATAAACTTTTTCGTTCATTTTTAAAATATACGGCATTACCTTTAAAGATCATTTCGTTATCGAGATTGGTCCATAATTCTTCAATTTCATCAATTGAAAGTTCCGCCATTAACATTAAAATATTAATCGCTCCAATTGATGAACCAGACATTACTTTTATTTGGCTAAGTAAATCTTCTTCGATAAGCGCCCTAATGACTCCAACTTGATAAGCACCAAAGACGCCACCGCCACCTAACATTAATCCTACTTTCATGATGTTACCTCTACTACCAACGAATTTGTTTTTTAAGTCTTTCTTCTTGGTCTTTTTGCTTTAACGACTCGCGTTTATCATGAGATTTTTTACCTTTCACTAACGCGATTTCGACTTTACAAAGCCCTTCTTTAAGATATACCCTAAGAGGAACTACTGAGTGCCCCTCTAAGTCAACTTGGTTTGAAAGTTTTCTAATTTCTGATTTATTAAGTAGTAATTTTCTCGTTCGAGTCTCATCATGATTAAAAATGCTTGATTGATCAAACTTACTAATATGTGCCCCCAACAAATGAGCTTCTCCGCCCTTGAAGGTAACATATGAATCTTGAATATTAATTTTTCCAGCTCGAATTGATTTAATTTCAGAACCTTTAAGTTTTATTCCTGCTTCATAGGTGTCTAAAATAAAATAATCATGTCTAGCCTTACGGTTTTGGGTAATAATTTTCATCCTATACCTTCTTTATAATTTTAAAATCAATTTCTAATCGTGAAACATCATGTCCTATGTATCTCACTAATACATAGTCTCCTAATTTATATTCTACACCAAAATCATTAATATAGTTTAGTGTTTCTTCATAAAAGTAAAAATATGTGTCCATATTTCGTAGGGCACAAAAACCCTCAATCCCATTTTGTAGTTGAATAAACATCCCCGAAGGTAAAATTGAGACGATTTGACCTTTATAAACTTCGTCAATATTTTGGTTAAGATATTTAATTGAATATAACTTTTCGACATCGCGTTCAATTTCAATTGCAACTCTTTCTTGTTGACTTGAATGTTTCAAGATGTCAGGTAAAACACGGTCATAATAAGAAAATTTCTTTTGAAACTCAGATTTATTAAATAATAAATCATTGATTAACCGGTGTAAGATTAAATCCGGATATCTTCTAATTGGTGCGGTAAAATGGGTATAACATTGTAACCCGAGTCCATAATGGATATCACGGTATGAGACATAAACCGCTCGTTTCATCGCTTTTAAAACCAGTTGACTAACGATATGTTTATACCTAGTATCACTAGCTAAATTAACTAATTTCGAAATGTTTTTGGGATTTTTATAATCTCTAATATTTGACTCAAAACCTAATCTTGAAATGACTTTAACTGATTCGCTTAATTTATCAAAATCAGGAGCCTCATGAATCCGGTAAACTGATGGATAATTTAAGTTAAATAAATGAGTAGCTACCGTTTCATTAGCTAAAATCATTAAAACTTCAATTAGTTTTTCAGCATCATCTGATTCTCTTTTTTTAATTTCTAAAACTTTATCATCTTCTATGACAAACTCAAGTTCAGTTGACTCAAAATCAATTGACCCTGAATTTTTACTTTTCTTAACTAATACTTTAGAAAAGTCATATAACACCATTAATGCATATTTTAATGCTTTAGAATGATTAAATTGGTTGGTTTTGAATAACTGATTAACTTCATCATAAGTTAATCTTTGATCACTTTTGATAATCGTTTTTAAAATACTATAATTAATTACTTCAAAAGACTTTGATACTTTAAAAACAACTGACATTGCAAGTTTTTCTTCATCTTCATTAAGTGAACCAATTCCATTGCTTATTTGCACCGGAAGCATTGGAATTACTTTGTTTACGACATATAAACTAGTTGCCCGGTGTTGAGCTTCTAAATCAATTAATGAACCCTCTTTAACTAAATATCCGATATCAGCAATATGAACTCCGATTTCATAATAATCTTTTTCTTCTTTGAAACTAATCGCATCATCTAAATCTTTAGCATCGGCTCCGTCAATTGTAAAAGTAAGAGTGTCTCTGTAATCTTTTCTCGTTTTTAGCTCACTATCATAATCAATATTTATATTGCGTGCTTCTTCAATAAGTTCCTTTGAAAACTCAAGTGGCCAATCTTTTTTATAAATAATTTTTAGCATTTCCACATCAGGGTCATTAACATGACCGATGGTATCAACATAAATTCCAATTATCTTTTTATGATTAATTGAGTCAATTTTAACGTAAATAATTTCACCTTTCATTAATTCAGGTGCATCATTTAACTCTAGATGAAACTCTTCAATGTTTTCTAAAATATAAAAAGGTTTGCGCTTTTTCTTACTATAATCAACTTCACAAATTAAATGAGTAATTTCTCGTTTCAAATAAAATAAAATAACTTCACTCATCATATTCATTAACACGATATCACCATTTAGGGTTAAAGATTTAAATGCGAGGCGATAATTTTCATCGTGCGCTCTTAAATAATCAGTCATTTTTCCTTTAGAAATTTTACCAACTCTTAAATTAGGGTGAAGTTTTAAGTAGTTATTATGAAGATAAAAGTATTTTTGGTAATCATCAATTTTCTTAATATCTGCTTCATTTATTTCAAGTTCATCAAAAAGAAAGTCCAAATCAAGATTTTGACTTTCACGTTCATAAAATAAGATTAAAATTTTTTGTAATAAATCACTATGTATCATATATAAATTATATCATGTTTAATATATAAATATTAAAAAAGGCTGGTAATCCAGCCTTCTTTTTGATATTTTTTTACTTTTTAAGGTTATAGAATGTTTTTAATCCTGGATAAATTGCAGTAAATCCTAAATTATCTTCAATTCTCATTAATTGATTATATTTAGCAATTCGATCAGTTCTTGATGTTGAACCAGTTTTAATTTGACCAGCGTTAAGTGCTACTGCTAAGTCGGCAATGGTTGTATCTTCGGTTTCACCACTTCGATGAGAAATAACGGCAGTATAGCCAGCTCTTTTGGCCATTTCGATTGCATCTAATGTTTCAGTTAAAGTACCAATTTGGTTAACTTTAATTAAAATTGAATTGGCAATACCTTCTTTAATTCCTCTAGCTAATCTTTCAGTGTTAGTAACAAATAAGTCGTCTCCAACTAATTGAACTTTCTTACCTAATCTATCAGTTAATAATTTCCAACCAGCCCAGTCATCTTCGTATAGTCCATCTTCAATTGAAACAATTGGATAACGATTACATAAGTCTTCATAAAAATCAACCATTTCTGCAGCTGTTAATTGTCTGTTCTCACTAGCTAATTCATATTTTTTAGTTTTCTTGTTGTAAAATTCTGATGCTGCAACGTCCATCGCTAGTAAAATATCTTTACCTGGTTCATATCCAGCTCTCTTAATTGCTTCTAAAATAACTTGTAGTGCTTCTTCGTTTGAGCCTAGGTTTGGTGCAAATCCACCTTCATCTCCACCACCAGTATTTAATCCTTTTTCAATTAATACTTTTTTTAAGTTGTGGTAAACTTCAGCACCCATTCTTAATGCTTCAGCAAATGTTTCAGCTGAAACTGGCATAATCATAAACTCTTGGAAATCAACTGAGTTATCAGCATGTGATCCACCATTTAAAATATTAAACATTGGAACTGGTAAGGTTTTAGCATTGAATCCACCAATATAGTGATATAAATCAATTCCTAGATAATCTGCTGCGGCACGAGCTACTGCCATTGAAACCGCTAAAATTGCGTTAGCTCCTAACTTAGCTTTATTAGGTGTTCCGTCTAAATCGATTAAAATTTCATCAATTGCAACTTGGTCTAATACGTTAGCCCCTAAAATTTCAAATGAAATAATTTCATTAACGTTTTCAACCGCTTTTAAAACTCCTTTTCCTAAATAACGCTTCTTATCACCATCACGTAATTCAACTGCTTCATGTTCTCCAGTTGAAGCTCCTGATGGTACTAATGCGCGTCCAAACGCTCCTGATTCAGTAACAACTTCAACTTCAACAGTTGGGTTCCCACGTGAATCTAATACTTCTCTTGCATAAACATCTGTAATAAATGGCATAAATATAAATCCTCCTATTTTAAAATTATTTAAAATCCAATAATATTATACTAAATATCATCATTTTTATAAAGTGATAACACAAAATAACATATTATTTTATATTTATTTTAAATTTCAATTCCTCTTTATAAATTATTCTTGATTCAATGCGTTAACTAATGGTTTTTTCACTAATGTAAATACCGCCATACATGAAGCAAATTTCACCAAGTTAAATGGCCCATAAAGTGTAACGATAAAGATAGTATAATTAGATAGTCCAGGCCCACCAAACATTCGATCATATTTGCCTGAATTAACCATGTTAAAAAAGAATGGATATTCGCCTTGTGAAACAAAAGACGGTGTAACCACCAAAAAGTTTAATCCAACCATAACTAAAGTCATTATAATAGTAATAATTAAGCCAACACTAAACTCTTTTAACAGGTCTTTTCCAAGTGATTTAGGTTCTGCTAAAGATATATCTTCTGGTTCTTTTACTATCTTAGTTAAAGAAAATATTTTACTAAATAACATATAAAATAATACCATAACAACTGATGCCACTATCGCTACCGTCTCGCCAAAAAATGGAAACGGAATATTAGTTGAATGTCCGGAAATAAGCCATCTAATTACCGAGCGAATAACAATTACTGCCAGGGTATAATTAAACCCGAGAAAAACAAAAGAAATTAAGATGACAACTTCACTAAAGTCAAGTTTTAACCATGGAGCTAGCGGCCATACAATTTCAATATACCCAACAATTAATGCTAGGGCCGCTAAAGTTGCAGCTAGAACTGGTTTTAATGACTTATAACTTGTTTCATTCATCATTTTTAGCGCCTCCTTAAAATAAAAAACCACCTTCTCAGGTGGCATAAACATATAAAAAAGATAATTATCTCTTTCATCCAGACTATAACTGTCGGTACTAGAATTTCACTAGTTCAACCATAACGGCTCGTGGACTGTAACCACCGGTGGAGACTTTCACTCCGCCCTGAGAAATATATTTCATTTATATTTTAACACTTTTATAAAAATAGTCAAATAATGTATACATTATATTATATCTAACATAATAAAGAGCACTCCAATCTTTCGAATTGAAGTGCTTCTTTTATTTATTTAATTTTTGATACTTAAGTTACTCCCACCAGATAGCATAAACTGTAATGGCTTCGGTTACGACAGTATAACCATTAAATACGGTGCCATCACTTGTCTCCCATTGTTTAAATGTCTTAGTTTCGTGAGTTGGATTATCTGGCATATCTGGTCCACTCCAATGTTGATAGATATAAGTGTTTTTAGGGACATCTACTGTTGCATACTGGGTCCCCTCTACCATGAAGGTTACAGTTACAGGAGTTCGATCTTCCCACACGGCGTCAATTGTCATATTACCATTTATATTAAAGCCGTATGTTGATTCACCTTCATATAAAAAGTCTTCAAAATAGTAATATCCATTTGGATTTAACTCATAATATTCATCTAATCGATACGTACTTACATATTGATTTTTTGGAAAATATAATTTAACTGGATCGTATCCTTCACCCATATTTACGGTTAAAGTATATGTTAGTGAAGATTGCCATACTGCTTCAAGAGTTATTGGCTCAGTAATTTCTGTCGAATAGAAATCAAACTCTTGATTTTCTCCTTGAATTGTCCAATATAAGAACTTATGATTTTCTTTAGTAAGTGATCTTGGTTCATCCATTTTACGATATTTAACCACCGTTTGATCTAGATAGACGATACCTGGAACATTAGTAACAAATGAAACTGTAACATATTCCTTAGCCGAATAATAAGCATATAAAGTCATATCGCCAGTAACAATCGTATCATTTGTCACTTCTACTCCTTCATATGTCCAGTAGCGGAATATTTCATCGTCTTTATCACTAGGTTTAGGTAAATATTCAAATGGATTATTAATGGTATATGAATATGAGTTAGTCTGATAAACGGTATCGCCAATCTTAAAGGTAATAGTCGCTGGACCAACTAGCTGGTTTAGCAACTATTTCAGTAAAGATAGTTAACGCAGTACATTCTTTAAAGGCATGCTCACCCACATTTATTACATCATTTGTAATTACCATACTAATTAAACTTGAACATCCATTAAATGCAGAATCACCAATGCTTGTTAGATTATTTGGTAATTTAATGTTTGTTAATTTACTACAGGCTTTAAAGGCATTATTATCAATACTTATTGTATCGGTGATCACTAATTTAGTTAAATCTGTAGGGATATAATAACCATCTGAAAGATCGCCACCAACAAAACTAGTTGTTCCAAAGACATAGCCAAATCTAAATTCAGCTCCAGTCGCTTCTCTTGATTTCCCAATAAATGGTAACGTAATTTCGGTTAATCCTCTACAGCCACTAAAGGCATGTGAACCAATACTTTCTACTGTATTAGGAACGGAGATGCTTGTTAAACCAGCACAATTTCTAAACGCATGTTCACCAATTCTTGTAACACTATTAGGAATCGTAATTGTTGTTAAAGTGCTACAATTATAAAATGCTAAATCACTAATATTTGTTATTCCTTCTGGAATGGTAATATTTTCCAAACTGCTACAATTGTAGAATGCAAGTTCACCAATAGTTGTAACACTATCCGGAATATTAATAGTTTGTAAACCACTACAACCGTTAAATGTATATGGATGGATTGTCGTTATTCCTTCTGGAATTACAAGACTAGCTAAACTACTACAATTCCAAAATGCACCATAACCGATACTTACTACATTAGTCGTAATATTTAAACTAGTTACTGCGCTACAACCACTAAAAGCATAATCGCCAATACTTGTTACAGTATCTGGAAGGGTTAAAGTTGTTAACTTACTGCAACCACTAAAGGCATATTCACCGACGCTAGTTATATCAGTAATCACCACTTTAGTTAACATCGATGGAATATAAAAACCATTAGTTAAGTCTCCGCCTGGATAACTAGTTTTGCCAAAGATATAACCAAATCTTGCATCCGTACCAGTTGCTGTTTTAGATTTTCCAATAAATGGTAAAGTTATTTCGGTTAAACCGCTACAACCACTAAAAGCATTTTCTCCGATAGTAGTTACCGCATTTGGAATCGTTATGCTTGTTAACCCCGTACAACCTTTAAAGGCATTTTCAGATATACTAGCGACATCATCTGGAATGGTTATCGTTGTTAGACCGATACAACCATTAAAAGCATTTTGACCAATAGATGTTAGACTACTAGGAAGGGTAATGTTTGTTAAACTTTTACAATCTTGAAATGCGTATTGTTCAATATTTTCAGTATCTGTGATTACTACTTTAACTAAACCGTCAGGTAGATAATAACCGCCCGCGGCATAAAGTCCTGTTGCATTCTCCGTTCCAAAAACATACCCAAGCTTTGCTTGATTACCAGTTGCTTCTCTAGATGCTCCGACAAAAGGAATCGTTATTTCAGTTATACTAGTAGAAAGTTCAAAGATTCTTGCCCCCATTGTCATGACGCTATTTGGAATTACGATACTCGTAAAAGTACACCCACGGAAAGCATAATCGCCAATACTTGTTACACTAGTTGGAATTGTTATGTTTACTAAGGATGAACAAGCTCTAAAGGCATTAGATCCAATACTTGTCAAAGTATTTGGAAGAGTAATGCTTCCCACTTTATGGCACGACCAAAACGTTTCACTATGGATTATAGTCGCATCAGTAATAACTATTTCAATTAAACTATCAGGGAGACGAAAACCATAGGCATCATAACTATTAGGAAAGTCAGTAGTTCCAAATACGTAGGCAAACCTTTGTTCACCACCAGATGGTGTTCTGGATTTTCCAGCAAAAGGTAGGGTTATTTTAGTTAAACCATTGCAACCACTAAAGGCATGCGAGCCAATACTTTGAACACTATCAGAAATTGTAACATTTGTTAAACTTGTACAATCTTTAAATGCATTTTCAGCAATATTTGTCGCATCAGTGACTAATACTTCAACTAAACTACCAGGTATTTCATAACCATTTGCTGTATAACTGTCTGTATAAGCAACAGTTCCAAATAAATAACCAAATTTTGTTTCACCAAGTGCTGCTGCTCTTGAATCTCCAAGGAAAGGTATAATTACTTTAGTTAAACCACTACAACCAGCAAAAGCATTAGCACCAATACTATTTATCGTATTTGGAAGTGTAATGTTTGTTAAACTTGTACAATCTTTAAATGCATTTTCAGCAATATTTGTTGCATCAGTGACTATTACTTCAGATAATCCATTTGGTATACAATAACCACCTGCTGTATAACCGCCATCATATGAATTGCCCCCAAATATATATCCAAATCTTGCATCATTTCCAGTTGCTGATTTTGATGCCCCAAGGTAAGGAAGGGTTATCTTGGTTAAATCTTTACATTTAGATAAAACATTTACACCAATGCTTGTGACACTATTTGGAATTATTATGCTTGTTATACCACAATTAGTAAAAGCTGCATCCCTGATGGTTGTTACACTATTTGGAATGGTTATACTTGTTAAACTGGTACAATTCAAGAATGCGCACGTATCAATGCTTGTGACACTATTTGGAATTTCAACGCTAGCTAAACTAGTACAATTAACAAATGAAGTATGGCCGATGCTTGTGACACTATTTGGAATTGTGATGCTTAACAGATTGGTGCAATTTCCAAATGTCAACCAATTGATACTTGTCACACCATATGGGATTGCTATGCCTTGTAAACTGGTGCAACAATTAAATGCCCCATCGCCAATACTTGTTACACTATTTGGTATAACTATATTTTGCAAACTAGTACAACCATAGAATGCATTACCGCCAATACTTGTTACACTATTTGGTATAACTATATTTTGCAAACTAGTACAATCAAAAAATAAATCATTAGGTAAACTTGTTAAACTATTAGAAAGTGTAACGCTTGTTAAATCACTACACTTTTCAAATGCATCTAATCCGATGCTGGTTACACTATTAGGGATTGTAATACTTGTTAATGCACTACAGTCTCTAAATGCACTCTCTCTTATGTTTATTAGGGTATTTGGTAATACAATATTTGTTGCACTGCTACAACCTTCGAAAGCACACGGACCTATGTTTATAAGACCATCATGGATTACAATGTTAATTAGACTGGTACAATTTTGAAATACACGTTGATCGATGTTTGTGACGCTATTTGGGATGATTATGCTTTCTAGACTACTACACCCATAAAATGTGTCATTACTTAGTTGGGTAACATTATTCGGTATTACAAAACTTTCTAAATTTGTACATTCATAAAATGCAGAAAAACCGATTATGGTTACACTATTTGGAATTTCAATTTTTGTTAGGCTGCTACATTCATAAAATGCCTTTTCCTTAATTGCGGTTGCATCAGTAACTATTACTTCTGATAAACCATTAGGTATGTAAAAATTATCTGCCTTATAACTTCCATCATAGTTTCCAGTTCCAAATATATATCCGAATCTTGAAGCTATAGAACCGCTTGGTTCGGTTCTTGAACTTCCAACAAAAGGTAGTGTCATTTTCGTTAAACCGCTACAACCACTAAATACATTTTGACCTATGTTTGTTAATTTATCTGAAATTGTTATGGTTGTTAAATGTTTACAATCTTTAAATGCGTCTTGATTTATATTTGTAGCATCAGTGACTATTACTTCTTTTAAATTAATTGGAAGTATAAAGCCATCTGCATAATAGTTATTCGGATAACTAAAACCAAAGATATATCCAAACCTTGATTCATTCCCTGATGCTGATCTTGATTTTCCAACAAAAGGTAGAGTTATCTTATTAAAGTTGCTTGGATGTCTAAAAGTCCATTCTTCAATTTGCTCTACTGATTTTGGAACAATAACATGTTTCACGCTTCCTAAATCATTATGAGTAAGTGTAAAATTAAGGCTTAAAGTTCCTTCTGAAAACTCTAAAGTTTCAAGAGTTGTTGGAATATAGTTAACATTATTCCCAAAATAGTATTTCAATTCATAATTAGAATCTCCCGAAATTGTTAAATGTTGCAAAGCATCACATCCGTATAATACTAGAGTTCCAAAAGTTTGTGCAGAACTCGGAAGTTCTAAATGTTTTAATTTTGTCATTTGATAAAATGCTTGAAATTCAATATTAGTAACATATTCTCCAAACTTAAGAGTTTCGATGGTACTATTATTCTTAAATGCATATTCGTCAACCATTGTCACCGGAAGTCCGTCGATCGTACTTGGAATTGTGACATTCGTTTCAGTTCCTGAATATGAAGTAATTTTTACTGATGTTCCTTCAACAATTTCATAAGTTATTCCTTCACTTAATCCGATCCATGTTGCCATAAATTCGACATTTTGACATGCAGTAAATGTATAAGGTAAAACTACCGCACTACCATTATGAGTCCAACCACCAAAAGCATAATCTAATTTAGTTGGTGTCGGTAGTGTTTCAATAACCGTTCCATATTGAACAGTTACACCATCAAGTTGATTTCCACCACTAGTATTTAATGTTACTGTGTAATCTATTATCGTCCAAGTTGCCGTTATGGTTGTATTTTTTACCAAATATAATTCAGTTATTATTTCGTCGTTTAACTTCCATCCGTTAAATTCATATCCATCTCTTGTTGGAGTTGGTAAGATAATTAATGTATTATAATTTTTAATTTGCTGTGGTATTGCTGCTCCACCGGCAGTATTAAACATTAAGGCATAATTGTTGATATTATAGTTAGCGACAACATCTAGATTACCAGTAATTGAATTAAAAGGTACACTCCAGCTATTAAATGTGTATCCAACCCTTGTTGGATTCGTTGGTGCCGTTGCTGCACCTAAATATTTAACTTGCTCAGTTTTTAAATTAGTATTATTAAAGTCGACAAAATTGACTGTATATACTTCTCTCTTATAATAAACATCTAAAACTAAAGAATTATCTGTCAAGATAATTCCACTTGTTACATTACTAGCATGTTCTCCATTAAAGAGATAACCAGTAAGTGTTTTGATATTAGCATTAACACTTTCATCAACTGGACCAGAAAGAAACTCAGTTGAGTCAATTGCATAAGTGCCTGTTAAATTTTCTAAATAATGATTAACAGTATAATTGGCTTTTACTTTCCAAACTGCAGTTAAATTGATATTACTGGCAGTTTTGTAGATATCACCATTTTTATACTCCACTTCATCCTTAGCCCATTTAATAAACGCATATCCTTCTCTAATTGGCGTTGGAAGACCACTAATAGCGCTATCATATAAAACATCAAATTCCGTTTGAAGAAGTGGATCACCACCATTAACACTAAGCGTAATTGTATACTCGTTGGCATTGTAGTTAGCATTAATGTTTTTAGATACCGTAATATTTTCAAAATTATTATCGCTCCAACCATCAAAAGTATATCCAGTAACTTCTGGAGCCTCAGGTGCTATCACATTTCCACCATATGAAATACTTTGGGTATCAAGTAATGTATTTCCTAGACCAAAGAATTTAACTGTTAAAATTGCTATATTATAAAAAACCCTTAATTCCAAAGTTCCATCAGCCTTAATGTTACCAACTAAAACATTTAAAACGTTATCTTCATCTGGGGTAAAACCTGGGTAATTATTAATGACTGCCTCAACTTCGGCATCAGTTATACCAATTAAACTTGAAACTTGATGTAAATTGTAACTTAATTTATCTTCGGATTGAAGATAATAATATACTCGATATGGGGTATCAGTTTTTGCTGTATATGTCGCTTTTACAACCAAATCGCTTTTTACATTATTTGTTGGTTTATCCCAATCAGCAAAAGTATATCCTGCCCTGATAGGATTATCAGGAGCAGTTGCAGCATGTCCATCTAACACATGCTCAACTTTTAAAACGTAATTATTGTAATCGACAAATTGGACTATGTGAGATTTAAATAATTTACCTAAATTTTTATTAGTTCCATTACTATATGTAACTACTAATTCTCCATCAGCATTAATTTGAGTGTTGGTAATGCTTACTCCATCTTGACCAGCAGCACCATCGGCTCCGGTTAAGGTTGCGATATCGATTAAATTAGTCCATACATCACTACCTACATAACTCCATTGAATATAATCGCTATCTACTCTAAAAGTAACTTCTTTTCCATTAGTACCATCGGCTCCAGTTATGGTTGCGATATCAATTAAATTAGTCCATACATCACTACCGACATAACTCCATTGAATATAGTCGCTATCTACTCTAAGTCTAACCTCTTTACCATCTGTTCCCGCTTCACCTTTTGGTCCGGTTAAAGTAACTAAATCGATTAAGTCAGTCCATACGTCACTGCCTGCATAACTCCATTGAATATTATCGCTGTGAACTCTAAAAGTAACTTCTCTTCCATTAGCGCCATCGGCTCCGGTAAGGGTTGCAATATCGATTAAATTAGTCCATACATCACTGCCTGCATAACTCCATTGAATATAATCGCTATCTACTCTAAGTCTAACCTCTTTACCATCTGTTCCCGCTTCACCTTTTGGTCCAGTTAAAGTAACTAAATCGATTAAGTCAGTCCATACGTCACTGCCTGCATAACTCCATTGAATATGATCATTAGCTACTCGAAATGTGACTTCTTTACCATTAATTCCATCGGCTCCATCAGCACCTTTGGCTCCAGTTAAAGTAGTTAGGGCAATTAAATTAGTCCACTGGTTACTACCAACATAACTCCATTGGATATTACCTGATTCAACTCTTAAAGAAACCTCTTTACCATCAGCACCTTTTTCTCCGTTTAATCCAACCGCTCTTCCTAAATTTTCACTTTCCCCGTTAGTATAAGAAATTAAAAGCTCTCCTGAATCATTAAAACTAACCGAATCAATTCCTACTCCAGGAGCGCCGTCTTCTCCGCTTACTTTTCCTAAGTTTCTAACTTCGCCATCAGAAAAAGTAACAACTAATTCATTTTCGTTGTTAAGATCGACATTTGTGATAAATATTACTCCGTCATCTGGTATTGATATGTTTTTAAAATTTACCGATACGACATGATTTTTAGATACTGTTAAAAGATAAGTATTTCTTCCGGATAAATCTACTACCTTACCATCAACAATAAGTTGATATATTTCTTTTCCTTCTGGTACGGTAATAGTTAGTAATACATCTGTTCCAACTTCGATATTAGTTAAATTTTCAATGTTTGCCGATATGCCCTCTTCTAAATATAGGCTGCATTTCGTTTTTTCCTTAAATGTAACTTTAACGACGTGGTTTCTAGTAACGACTAACCTATATTTTAAATTATCTAATTCCTTAATTTCACCATCAACGGTGAACTCATCAACTTCTTTGCCATCAGGTACTACAACTGTTAAAGTCAACGTAAAATTAGGCACAACTTTTTCTAAATCTACGCTACCTCCAACAATAAAGTTGTTTTCTGGCTCGAGTGTTACGTTGAATGACTTAACACAAGAGGTAAGTAACAAACTAGCCAATATTACCATGATGCAAAGAAATAATCGTAAGATTTTTCTCATATTTGCATACATGCCTATTACTAAAGTAATTGGATTGGCAAGTGTCTCCTTTCTTAATATCTGACATTTTTAACTAAAAAATATCAATTTCATTATATAATTGCAATAGCACTTTTGAAATTTATTGCTAATTTTTCATTTTTTTTCATAAAAATCATCAAAAAAGTGTAAAAACACACAAAAAAAGCGGTTATTTCCGCTTTTTAACAACCACTTTTATAGTTCAAATTCACCAATTGACTTCAATTTATGGATAAATTCGCGTATTTTCTTTAAATAATCTTCATTAATTGGATCAATTAATGGTATATTTAAATTTAATTCTCGGCGTAGATTTGATCGAAAAGCTAGCACATAATAAGTGATATTATTTTCAACTAAGATGCCAACTTGTTCAAAATTAACTAGTTTTCCATATAATGATTGAGCTAGTTCTTGATCCATTTTATAATTAGAATTTTTTGAATAAAGTAAGTATCGATTATCAAATGCTTCTATTCCAGTTACTACTTTCGGATCATTTATTTTAGGTTTGAAATAATAATTATAGTTAGTCATAATAAATGGTTGATGTGAAACTTTTAATTCTTTTTTAATCACATATCCGCGAAATCTAAGATCATTTAACATTGATATCTCAAAAATACTGTAATCCGGTGTATGAATTTCATTTAAAATTTTATATTTATGTGATTTCCCAATTAATGGTACTTCTGATAAATCTAATATTTGAGTTTTTCCCCATTCAACATCTTTAAATATTGAAGTAATGATTGGTTTGATAATTGTTTCTTGAAAACTTTGATTATATTTTTTTATATATCTTTTTTCTGTTTGGTCCGCTAAATAAATAAATAAAAGAATAAGAAAAATAGCCAATGCCGCTAATATTGCAAATAACCACCATTTTAAATTAAAATCAAGAATAATTAAAAATACGATTGAAAGTAACATCAAAATGCCCGCAATCAAAAAGAAAGACATATATAATTTCGAATATTTATTTCTCATTTTTTCAAAATCTTGAATTAACATATAAAACTTCCTCTCTTATGTTATTTTACCATTATTTTACTTGATTAGGTATTATTCTATTTTAAGGCTGATTGAAAGCGGTTTCAACTCGTTAAATATGTTTATATTTAAAATTTTAATGTATACTAAATATTGAAGTATTATCTAAAGGGGGACATGCAATGTTAAAAAAATTAGCTGCAGTTTTACGAAAAAATAAACCATCATATCCATTAAACTATACTATCCCTTCACTTTTAAATTATAAAGATCAAGGTAAAAATGTAGGTAATGGCGAAATTTTAATTAACCCATATGATTTTTATTCTTTTTTAATTGAAGATTTATTTCTATCAAAAAAAGATAACAATGTTAACTACTTAGAATCAATATCTAATTCTAAAGGACTAACTCGACGAACTAACTGGCATAAAAAGAGTGTTTTTTACTCATTAATGGCCCGTACTTTTACGACTTGGGATAACGATCGCAGCGGTGAAATTGATGAAAGTAATTTATATGACTTATCAGAACTAGGTTCGTTTGTTAAATCAATCGCGCTACTTCCATATTTAAAATCAATCGGGGTTGATGTCCTATATTTTTTACCATTATCAAGTTATTCAACATATAGATCAAAAGGTGATTTAGGTTCAAGTTATGCTGTGGTTAACTTTACTGAATTAGATGAAAACTTAAAAGATTCATTAACCGGAAATAAAATGACTTTAAAGGAAGAATTTAAAGCCTTCGTTGAAGCAGCTCATATTTTAGAAATTAGAATTATGATTGACATTATCCCAAGAACTAATGCCTTAGATTCTAGTTTAATTTTAGATCATCCTGATTGGTTCTATTGGATTAATACTAAAGATTTATCTAAATATAACCCACCACTAATTGATACCATTGATGCCCAAGTTGTGCCACCACATGCGAAACATATGCCAAAAGTTTATGAGCATGAAAATACTAAAAATCATTTAAAACTATTTAAGGATAATCCTTATTCTTTAAATCCTAGTAAATGGGATGAAGTTAGAAAGCTTGTCAAAGGTGGTATGAACATCCTTGATGCCGTTAATCAAGTTTATAAGATGACGGTAGCTCCAGCATTTTCTGATCATATTAACGATACTCAACCACCATGGTATGATGTAACATTCTTTAGATTATATTTAGATCACCCTGTTAATGCTCAAAAATATTTAAAGAAAAATCAACCACCGTATATTTTATTTGATACTATCAAATCCAACTTACACCCTGGATTAGAACCTAATATGCCGCTATGGGAATTACTAGCTGATATTATTCCATACTATCAAAGAGAGTTTGGAATTGATGGGGCCAGAATTGATATGGGACATGCCCTGCCTCAAGAGTTAATTGAAATGATTATTTCTAAAGCTAGAGAAATCGATCAAGACTTTGTCTTTGTCGCTGAAGAGTTAGATCCATCTAATGCTAGAAAAGCTAAGAAATTGGGTTATGATGCGATTATCGGCAATGGTTTTTGGATGGAAAGCCGAATCTTAGAAGGTAAATTACATGAGTTTATTAAATCCGCACCAAAACTAGCACTGCCAGCATTTGCTTGCGGTGAAACTCATGATACACCAAGACTTGCTGGTAAACATAATGGGGTTAATTTAACAAATTTGTTAACCTTAGTTAACTTCTTCATTCCTAATACGATGCCGTTTATTAACTCGGGTCAAGAATTCTATGAAGTTCAACCAATGAACTTAGGCATTGATGCCACACCTGAAGATCGATATCATTTACCAGAAAGTGACCCATTCTATGGTAAATTAGCTTTATTTGATAAGTATGCCTTACATTATCAAAATGATCATTCATTAGTGAATCATATTAGAAAAATTTTACCAGTTAGAAATAAATATTTATCTAAATTAAATCCGAAAAAATTCCATATGTTTAATGTTTTAGGACCTTACATTGGCCTAGCCTTTGGTTACACTTTTAAATCAAAAGGTGAGGATAAATTACTACTGGTTGTCGCTAACACAAACACTTCTTACGAAGAATATATGGAAGTAAAATTAAACTTGAAAAATAATAAGTTGGCGCCTAAACTTAAAGTACTATTCGAATTTGATCGAAGCGATGATGAAGCCAATGTTAATGACTTTTCATTAAATGGAAATCCTTTCTTCTTAGTTGGACCTGGTGAGGTAAAAATAATCTTAATTGGATAATTTTAAAAGTAAAAGTAGACCAAATTTGGTCTACTTTTTTGTTTTAAATATATTAAATTCTTTTATCTAACCAATCAACAATATCTTCAAATATTGGTTCACTGTTTTGATCATTTAAAATGTTATGTTTCATATTTGGATAAAGCTTTCTAGTTTTATCGTCTGAACGAATATGATCATGTAAATATTTACTTAATTCAGGCGGTACGACTTTATCTTCTTCTCCGTGAATAAAGAAATAAGGAATGTCAATTAAATGAGCATTTTTCTTAATTTTTCTAATTCCTTTAATCATAGTTTTATCGATTAAGGATAAATAAAAATAATCTAGTAAATAATCATCTTTAACAAATTTTGAAATTTGTGTTGGATCACTATACAAATTAGGATCACTAAAATTAGTTTTAACTTTGACAAACCATAATAATTCAACGGGAAAATATCTTAAAAAAGTTGTTGATTTAGTAAAATCACCCGCAGTTCCAGAGGCAATAACCCCGTCAATATTTAATTCATTACTCGATACAAGATATAAATTATGAATTAAGGCCCCCATTGAATGGCCTAAAAGATATACTTTTGTTTTATATCTTTTTTTAGCATATAAAATCAATTCAGTTAAATCTCCAACATACAAATTAGTTGATTTGACATATCCTCTTTTACCACCACTTCGGCCATGACCACGAAGATCATACGATAAAACGTTGTATCCGTTATTATTTAAATGCTGATATAATTCTTCATATCTTAAGTGATGTTCCGCAATTCCGTGAGAAAAAATGATCGTCGCTTTTGGATTATCAACTTTATAAGTTTTAACATAGATGAATTCATTATTAATTAACATTTTATAAGTCCATTACTTTCATTATTTGTCTCGCGATTTTTTCGTATTCCTGATTAACGGTTTCTTTAAAATCATCATAATTAATTGGAATTTCACCAATTAAAGGAACATCTAATTTACTTGCTACTTCAATCCCACCACCGGTACCAAAAATATAATCTTTTTCTTTTGAGACTGGGTTAAGATAATAACTCATATTTTCAATAACCCCAATAATTTCATGACCGATTTGTTGGGCGCCGATTCCGGCTTTAACCGCAATTTTTGAAGCGGGAATACTTGGTGTCGTAACAATTATCATTTTACATTGTGGCGCAAATTTATTGATATCTATGGCCACATCACCAGTTCCTGGAGGTAAGTCAATTAAAATTAATTTAGTCGCGTCAGCCCATCTCACACTATTAAAATAATGCGTTAACATTTTATTAAGTAGTGGTCCGCGCCACATTAATGGTTTATCATCAGGCATAAAAAATTCAGTCGAAATCACTTCAATACCTTTGCCTTGAAGTGGAATCATTAATTCATTTTCATCACCCATTACTGGTGTTTTTTTAATATCTAAAATAAACGGAATTGATGCTCCGTAAATATCAGCATCAATAATTGCCGTTTTTATCCCTAGTTGATTTAAGGCAACCGCTAAGTTAACCGTAACTGTTGATTTACCAACACCACCTTTACCACTAGCAATTCCTAAATATAAATAAGGTGGGCGTGGTTTTGGAAATTCTTTAATTGTGACAACCGCTCCGGGTAAGTTTAAATCTACTTTTAATAGTTTAGTAATATTTACTCTAACTTCTCGTTCGTCTTTTTCTTTATTAAAAATATTAACTACAACTTCACAAACGCCGTCAGGCTTAATTACTGCTGATTCAATACCACCAGTTTCTCCTAAAGTCTTCTTGAGACTTGGATCATAAATTTTTGATATTTGATTAATTAATTCTTGATTAGTCATTATTAGTCATCCTTTCTAGTCCTGACTTCTCAAATTATTTCTAATTCTTTTGATAGTTGATAAATTTCGTTAATTGCGAAATCAAGGTCTTCTTTAGTATGTTCACTTGATAACATCATTCTAATTCTAGCCATTCCTTTTGGTACGGTTGGAAAGACAATTCCTGATGTATAAACCCCACGTTCTAATAATTTTTTGGCAAATATCATTGTTTTAGCTTCATCATAAATCATCAATGGTGTAATTGGGGTTTTTGTTTTACCGAGTTTAAAACCTAATTCTTTTAATTTTGATTGAAAATAATTGGTGTTATCCCAAAGTTTCTTAGTATATTCATTACTTTCTTCTAACATATTAATCGCTTCAATCGCGGCCCCGCACGCTGCCGGCATCATGGCAGTTGAAAATAATAATGGGCGTCCGCGATGTAATAGATAATCTTTCATTTCTTTAGAACCGGCAATATAAGCCCCGACGACACCTATCGCTTTTGATAAAGTTCCCATAATATAGTCAACTTGGCCGTGTAAATTGAAATGGTCAACTGTACCCCGTCCATTTTCACCTAAGACCCCAGATCCATGTGCATCATCAACATAAACTTTGGCATCATATTTTTTAGCTAACTTAACAATATCAGGAAGATTAGCAATATCTCCATCCATAGAAAAAACACCATCAGTTATAATTAAAACTTCATTATAGTCTTGTCTTCTTTCTTTTAAAATTGCTTCTAACGCTTTCATATCACTATGCGGGAAAACGGCTCTATCAGCGCGTGATAACCTAACACCATCGATAATTGAAGCGTGATTCAATTCATCAGAAATAATTAAATCTCCTTTATCAGTAATCGCTTGAATTACTCCTAAGTTTGCCAGGAATCCCGACTGAAAAACTAAAGCTGCTTCTTCACGTTTAAACTTAGCAAGTCTTTCGTCAAGTTCTTCATGAATTGCCATATTACCACTAATCGTTCTTACAGCACCAGCACCTACCCCGTATTTATCAATTGCTCTTTTAGCCGCTTCTTTCATGCGGTTATGGTTAGCAAATCCCAAGTAGTTATTACTACATAAATTAACCACTCTTTTACCATTTAAAGTAATCACTGCTTCATTTGGAGAACTACTAATTGATAGTTTGCGATAGACACCATCACGTTTTAATTCTTCAATTTTCAACTTGATACTATTTTCTCTCATAATTTTAAAACTACCTTTCCTGATTTTCCTTCATTCATCACTTCTATCCCTTTTTCAAATTCATCAAATGAAAATATATGAGTTACAAATTTATTAAAATGAAGTTTATTCGTTTTTAAAAGCTCATCAATTTGTTCCCACGTTTTAGGAATTAATCTTCCGGTTACTCCGTAAATATGTAACCCCTTAAATACAATTTTATTAACATCAACATTTAATTTATCATTAAAGACACCTAAAATGGAAATTCCGCCTCCAGGTTTAACATAGTCAACTGCTTCTTCAACGGCATATTTATTACCTGAAAAATCAATGACAACATCAACACCTTTATTATTTGTATGTTTACTAATCATTTCTAAAGTATTATAACTTCTTGGGTCAAAGACCAAATAAGCCCCTAACTCTTTGGCTAGATTAATTCGATATGGATTAACTTCAGTAGCAAAAACTCTTTTAGCACCACTAGCTAAGGCAACATCAATTCCCATTAATCCAATTGGGCCACAACCAATAATTAAGACATCTTTATCTTTTACATCAAAGTGTTTAACTGCATGAACGGCATTACCAAGTGGCTCTAAAACTGATAAATAAATTGGATCTAAATTGGAAGTGGCGATATATAAATTTTCTTCTGGAACTTTAACATACTCAGCAAAACAGCCATCAATATCAACGCCTAAAACTTTAGTGTTTTCACAAATATGACCCTTATTTTTTAGACAATATTCACACTTTCCGCAAATAACATGAGATTCACTTGATACGACATCACCTATTTTTACTTTTGTAACTTCGCTACCAACTTTAATAACCTTACCACTAAATTCATGGCCAACAGTAAGAGGTGGATTAATCCGCTTTTGACTCCAAGCATCCCAGTTATAGATGTGCATATCAGTACCACAAATTGAGACCGATATAACTTTAATTAAGACTTCATTTGGTTTAAGATTATTCGGGATCGGTTTTTCCCCCATCACAAATCCTTTAGTGCGTTCGGTTTTCAAGATTGCTTTCATCATATTATCAAGTTCCTTTCCACTATAATTATAACACCTTAATTATCTATAATTAAGAAAAATAAAAGAATGTCTTAAATTATAGACATTCTTTTAAATAAATTATCGTTTTCCTTGGTCGTAAGGTTCTCCAGCAGCTCTTGGCCCTTGAGAATTCTTTGAGGTTAGTGCTAAAACAACTAACGTAAATACATATGGCAACATCTCAATAATTCCATTCGGAATTTTGGCAATGAATTTAGAAATGCCGGCATTAACATTACTTAGAAATGATGTTTGTTGTGAAAAATCAGAGAATATTTTAACCATAACTTCTTTTCCTTTTGACATCGTTCTTAGTAAGGCAAAGAATAAACTAAAGATAATAATTCTGGCTGGATTCCATTGACCACTTATTAATACCGCCATAGCTAAGAACCCAAATCCATATACACTAGCTCTAAAGCTCGTTGATGTTGGAACAATTAAAATCACTCCTGCCGCCCCAGCAATAAATCCTGATATAGTGACGCTAACATATCTAATTTTGTAGACATTAACACCCGCAGCATCAGCTGCTTGTGGGTTTTCACCGCAGGCTCTCATTCGTAATCCAAATCTAGTCTTATAGGCAAAGATTGAACCAATGATATAAACTAAGATACCAAATAATACAATTGGATAAAATCCTTTAAAGAAAATATCACCAATAATTGGAATTTTTGAGACAAAGCCAAGCTTTTCAACTAAGAACGGGTCAGCAAATTGAATTTCTTCAGTTCCACCATAAGATAAGGCTCTTCCTAAGAAGATTGCTAAGGCCACCGCAAGCATGTTTAAGGCAGTACCACTAATCGTTTGGTTGGCTTTCATTGAAATTGACGCAAATGAGTGAAGTAGTGAGAATAATGCTCCTGCAACACCACCAGCAATCACACATAATAGTAAAATCCATTGACCATTAATCCCATTATGTTGTAAAACAGCTAGCAGTAATAGTCCAGTAAATGCTCCAAAGATGGCAATCCCTTCTAACGCAATGTTAACAACACCACTTCGTTCACTAAATAATCCAGCTAATGCAATCATCATTAGTGGAACTGCTGAACGTAGTGTCCATCGCATTAAATCATAAAAGTCATTGTTATTCCAAATCCCAACAAGTAAGATGAAGAGAGCAATAACACCTAAACTAATTATCTTGCGATACTTTTTCATGTTTCTCACTCCTTCTTCTAATTAATTCTTTAATTTTATTAATAATTCTTTCTGAGTGTCTTTGGAAATATAGGGCAAAGGCACTAAAGTAAATAATTGAAGCACTAATAATATCAATAATTTCACGTTTGAAGCCCCAAGATTGTAAAGTTTGATTTGATGCCTCAATATATCCTAAATAAAGTCCAGCAAAGATGGTACCAATTGGGTTACTCATTCCGAGTAACGCTACGGCAATTCCTTGGAATCCATAAGGACTGATAACTAGTGTTAATTGAATTCTTTGTCCACTTCCTGGTACTAAATAAATAATCGCACCAGCTAAACCAGCAATTGCACCTGAGATTAACAATGAAAACATAATTTTTTGTTTATCATTAATCCCAGCATACCTAGCAGCATTGCGGTTTAATCCCACCGCTTTTAATTCATACCCAAAAGTGGTTTTCTTTAAAATAACATAAATAATAACGCCAACGATAATCGCAAAGATGATCCCACCATTAATCGAAGGATACGGGAATATCTTATCTAAGAGTAAATTAGGAACACGGGCATTTTTATCAATTGCCATTGATGAGGTGTTAGCTTGATCATAAATTAAAGCTTGAACTAACATATTTGAAGAAAACATCGCAATATAGTTCATCATAATTGTGGCAACTACTTCATGAACGTTACGATACGCTTTTAAAATAGCTGGTATCAAGGCCCATAATGCCCCAGTTAAGATGCCACCGATTGCGGCCACAATAAAGTGAAGAATGCCAGGAAGCCATGTCCACTTAACACCGATATATACGGCAACGAATGCCCCCATCATTAATTGTCCTGAGACCCCAATATTAAATAGCCCGGTCTTAAAGGCAAAGGCTACCGCCAATCCCGTTAAAATTAGTGGTGCTGCTTTAAATAAAACTTCACCAAATCCTTCACCACCACGACTAATACCATCAAATAAGATTGCCGTAAGTCCCCCAAAGGCTTGACTTGGATCAACAATTAACATAACAATTAATCCCGCCAATAAGCCCAAGAGGATCGCAATTATCGTAGCAATAATTTTTTTAATGGCTTCAGAATCAAAAATTCTTTTTATGAACACTTTTACTTTTTCCATAATCTTAACTCCTCTTCGATCCTGACATGTATAATCCTAATTCGTTTTCAGTGGTAGTTTTCGGATCTAATTCCCCAACAACTTCGCCTTCATACATAACTATGATTCGGTCAGCTAAATTAAATACCTCATCTAATTCTAACGAAATAACTAGAACCGCTCCACCTTGATTGCGAATCTCAATTAATTTTCCATGAATATACTCAATTGCCCCAACGTCCAATCCTCTTGTTGGTTGGACAGCAATGATTAAATCTGAATCTCGTGAAAACTCACGAGCAATAATCGCTTTTTGTTGATTTCCACCACTCATTAATCTAACAATTGATTTTCTTCCAAGTGGACTTCTAATATCAAAATCTTGAATTAACATTTCTGAATAGGCATTAACGGCATATTCTTTAATAAACCCTCGATTTTGAAACATCGGTTCAAAATATGTTTGTAATACTAAGTTTTCTGCAAGAGTATAATCTAAAACTAATCCATATTTATGCCGATCTTCTGGGACATGAGACATACCTTTAATCGTTCGATGACGAATAGAATCTTTAGTAATAACAACTCCGTTTAAAAGAATATGTCCGCTTTCAATCGGTCTTAAACCGGTAATCGCCTCAGCCAATTGAGTTTGTCCGTTACCTTCAATACCAGCAACAACGACAATCTCACCGCTTCTAACATTTAAACTTAAATCTTTAACATCATAGCGGTCAAGAATTTGATTAAAGACATTCAGGTTTGACACATTTAAAACTTCATTTCCTAAGACAGGTGGTTGTTTATCAATTTTAAAACTCACTTGTCTTCCAACCATCATTTCAGCCATTTCCTCAATTGAAGTAGTTTCAACATCAACCGTACCGATATACTGGCCTTTTCGTAAAATCGTACATCGATCGGCGATTTGCTTAATTTCATTTAGTTTGTGAGTAATGATAATAATTGATTTGCCTTCATTAACTAAATCTTTCATAATTTTCATTAACTCTTCAATTTCCTGAGGCGTTAAAACGGCCGTTGGCTCATCAAAAATCAAGATTTCAGCATCACGATAAAGCATCTTTAAAATCTCGACTCTTTGTTGCATCCCAACTGAAATATCTTGAATTAAAGCATTAGGATCAATCCTTAATTTATAAGCTTCAGAAAGTTCAACTATTTTTTTAGTTGCTTCTTTTAAACTTACAAATCCATATTTAGTGTCTTCTTTACCTAAAACGATATTTTCAATTACGGTATAATTGTGAACTAATTTAAAATGTTGATGCACCATCCCAATTTTTAAATCATTGGCATCATTAGGGTTTCTAATCGTAACTTCTTCACCGTTAACTAAAATTTTCCCTTCTTCCGGCTGATATAAACCAAACAAAATATTCATCAAGGTTGATTTACCAGCCCCATTCTCACCTAAAAGAGCGTGAATTTCACCCTTTTTAAGTTGTAATGTCACATTATCGTTGGCCACTATACCAGGAAATCGTTTAGTAATATTTAACATTTCAATTACATACATATATCTTGGCTCCGTTTCTTTATTCTAATTATAGCATAATTAGAAATTAGAAAAAAGAGACAATGCTAAATTGTCTCTTTTCATCTTTAATTAATTGTTAAGATACTATTACTTTAACTTTAGGAGCAACGATATCAGTAACTGCAACGTCTTTTCCTTGTGCGTTTTTGTCTTTAGTAATTGTGAATTCACCAGCAACTATTCTTGCGAAAATTGCATCATAGTCAGCTTGTTTGAAATTCTTAAATCTTGATAAATCTGGTAATTCAACTCCACCAACTTTAGCATCTAAAGTAACTGCAACTCCACCAGCTTTCTTATCTTTATAGATAGCTTTTAAAGTGTCATAAACAGATCTCTTTAATGATTTTGCAGATGAAGTAATAACTCTTTGTGATTCATCTTTTTGGTTAACGTCAACACCAATAACCCATTTGCCGCCGCCTTCATGTTGTTCAGCTGCTTTCATAACTGAGTTACCAGCACCACCAGCACACGCGAAAATAATTTCAGTACCAGTTGTATACCAACCAGCAGCTTTAGTTTGATGTCCTTCGTCAGGAGCGAAACTATCTAGATATGTGTGTTTAATTTCGATGGCTTTATTAGCTAAGTTCTTTTCAGTAGCTGCTAAGTTAGCGCCTTCGATAAATCCATAACCAAATCTAACAACAGCTGGTACCGCCATACCACCCATGAATCCTAACTTAGTAAATCCTTCTTTAACTGCGGCATATCCAGCTAAGAATCCAGCTTCTTCTTCTGCATAGAAAATTGGATAAGTATTTTTAGCTACTGTAAAGTCTGGATCTTTTCCGTCTAATGTAGCCATTGTAGCCCAGTCAACTACGTTGTGTGGAGAACCATCTAATAGGATAAATTTGACATTTGGATTTTTAGATTGAACATCCCAAATCGCATTTTCAAATAAGAATCCTGGAGTTACTACCACTTTAGCTCCATTTTTAATCGCGACGTTGATTGATTTAATGTATTCTTCAGTCGATTTAGCATCTGGTTGATAATACTTATAAGAAACACTAAATTCTTCAGCATATTGAACTACACCTTCCCAAGCACCTTGGTTAAATGACTTATCGTTAATCGTACCAACGTCGGTAACTAATGCGATTTCATAAGTCTTTTTAGTACAAGCTCCTAACCCAATGACTGCAGCTACAACTAGAAGTGCTGCCATAATTCTTTTTAACATTATATTTTTTCCTCCCTTTTTTGCAACTTGTGCATATCACATATAGTATATATGAAAAAAGTAAAATTTTCAACCTCAATTTTACTTTTTCTTNNTTTTTAATTATTTCTTTAATCATATCAACATATTCAATAAGTTTAGTAGTTATTTGCTTATCCTCGCCATATTTACGATATGTTACTGTCTGAGATTCTACTTCCTTATCTCCTATAACTAAGCTAAAAGGTATCTTAGATGTTTGGGCATCTCTAATTTTATAACCTAGTTTTTCATCCCTTAAATCAACGTCAGCTCTAATGCCTGCATCTTGTAATGCTTTTAATACTACATTAGAATATTCGGTATGTTTTGATAGGTTAACTGGAATAATTCTAGTTTGAAGTGGACTTAACCAAGTTGGAAATGCTCCGCCATAATGTTCAATTAAAATTCCAATAAATCTTTCTAGTGATCCGTAAATTGCACGGTGTAACATTACTGGACGAACTCTCTCACCATTTTCATCAATATAAAATAGTTCAAATCTTTCTGGTAAATTCATATCAAGTTGAATAGTACCACATTGCCAAATTCTATTTAATGAATCTCTAATTTTGTAATCCAATTTAGGACCATAAAAAGCTCCATCGCCTGGGTTAATTTTAACTTCTTTACCTGACGCTTTTGCAGCTTCAAATAATGCTTTTTCTGATCTTTCCCAAGCTGAGATCTCACCAATATAATTTTCTTCAGGTCTGGTCGATAACTCAATATGATATTTTAAACCAAAGGTATCATAAATTTCATCAAATAGATTAATTAATTCAATTACTTCTGATTGAATTTGGTCTGGTCTCATATATACGTGGGCATCATCTTGAGTAAAGGCTCTGACTCTAAATAGTCCGGTTAGGGCCCCACTTGCTTCATAGCGGTGAACATGTCCCAATTCGCCAACTCTTAAAGGTAAGTCACGATATGAGTGAATATCATTTTTATAAACTAACATCCCACCTGGACAATTCATTGGTTTAATCGCAAATTCTTTTTCATCAATTTCAGATGTATACATATTATCACGATAGTTAGCCCAGTGACCTGAAATCTCCCATAACTCTTGATTTAACATCGTTGGAGTTTCAATGTATTTATAATCATGTCTATCGTGTACTTGATACCAATAATTAACTAGTTCACGTTTTAAAATCATCCCGTTTGGTAACCAAAACGGAAATCCAGGACCGTATTCTGATAACATAAAGATCCCTAATTCGCGTCCTAATTTACGGTGATCACGTTTTTTTCTTTCTTCAAGTAAGATTAAATACTCATCTAAATCTTTTTTATTCCAAAACGCTGTCCCATAAATTCGCGTTAACATTTTATTATTACTATCGCCTCTCCAGTAAGCTCCGGCTAGTGATAATAATTTAAAATGTTTAATCTCTTTCGTATTTTCAACGTGTCCCCCACGACATAAATCAGTGAAGTTATTTTGAGTGTGTGTTGAAATAATTTCATTTTTATATTCTTCAATTAGTTCTAATTTATATTCGTCACGTGCAAATTTTTTCTTAGCTGCTTCATAAGATAATTCTTCTCTAATAATTGGTGCACCATCTTTAGATAAGCGTTTCATCTCATTTTCAATTGTTTCTAAATCAGCTTCCCTTAAGATGTCACTTCCAAAGTCGACATCATAATAAAATCCTTCTTCTATCGCTGGCCCAACCCCAAATTTAGCATGAGGATATAAATTAGTAATCGCTTCAGCCATTAAGTGAGCCGCTGAATGGTTTAAAATATGTAGACTTCTTTCATCTTTTTTAGTCAAAATATCAATCTTTCCATCTTCCCTAATGGGAAAATCTAGGCTGACATATTCATCATTAAATATGGCACCAATCGCCATATTAGCTAGTCCGCTAGAAATTGACTCTGCAATTTGAAGTGGAGTTGTGTTTTTATTAAATTCTTTAATACTTTCGTCTTTAAACTCTATTTTCATAATCATTCCCCATTTCGAATCTTTATAATAATTTTACCATTTACTACTACTATTTACAAACATTAAAGCCTATTTACCAAACGGTGTAGTAAGTGGGATTTCATCAGTTAACTCTCTAATTCGGTGAACGATTCTAGCGGCTTTAATGCGGTCAGTTTCTTGCCTATCAGTTGCCATAAAACCAATTAGTTCTTTTTGACTAAAGTTTGATGAGATTAAAACTGGTAAGCCAGATGCTAGTCTAAATTGTAAAATTGGACTTAAGATTTCATCACGGAACCATCCAGTCATATTTTCACTACCAACATCATCTAATACTAATAGATCGCATGTTTTCAGTGAAGTAACTTTATCTTCTAATTCATTAGTTGAAATTGATGATTTTAAATTTCGAACTAAATCAGGAAAATAGACAAATAACACTTGTTTAAATTTTGCAACTTCTTCAACTATTGCTGAAAGTAGGTAAGTTTTACCACTACCATAAATACCATACAAGTAAAGACCTTTCGCGAATTTATTATCTTTTAATAAATCAATAAAACGTGACGCTTTTAAATATGCCTCTTCTCTTTCTTTAGTATTTAATTTAAAGCCCGCTAAATTAGCATCTAAAATAAAGTTGACAGTATCAAGCGATTGAACATTCATTAACGCTTTTCTTTTTTCAACTTCAGCTTGTAATTCGCGTGATGGCATCATTACGATTTCCAAAAGACCCTCAGACCTTCTTAAGGTTGGGATATAATTAGGATCATCATTAGATTTTTTCATTTTTAAATAACGATAAGCCGTTAATAGTTCAAAATCTGACAGCCCTAACGCTTTTAGCTCCTTATCTTTTTCAACAATTTTTCTTAAATCAACATAATCCATTTTTAGTACCTCCTAAAAATTATCAATATACTCATCTAACCAATCTGGTTCCGCTACTTTTGATTTTTTTGATGAGCCTTTTTGTCTTAATGCTTCCTCAGGGTTACTTAGTTTTGCTAAATAATTAACGGCATCTTCGGTTGTTTTAACACCGTTATTTTGCCATGTGGTTAGCACTTTTTCTAAATATGTATAATTAGGTAATATACCTTCTTTTTCTTTAATTGTATATAAAATGATAGCATTAATAATTCCCAAAGTGGCATCATTTCGTTGTGAGAATGCTACTGCCGTATCTAAATCAACTGAAATGTTATCTCTTTTCGAATACATTTTAATAATATCTTGTGGGCTGATAGAATCCAATTTATCGGCGATGCTATCAGTTTTTAAAACAATTTCTGGTTTCGAACTTTCATGAATCTTTTGGTAATATAGACTAGCTTGAAGTCTTAATTTTTCTTCACTAGGAAGTTCACCTTTAGTACTAGAATTAAGATAAACTTCATACATGTCTTCTGAAGTAAACTGATAAATAAAGGCGATTTTTTCAAGATTAGATTTCACAACTGGATTAAATAAATGACCGCGTTTATACCGGTTAGGAATTAATTCTAAAAATGACTCATAATTAAATTTATCATTAATAATTTTCGTTCCATTATTTTTACCTGATCCTCTTAAATGATTTCCGGTATTGAGTAGTTCAATTTGTTTAATTTCATAAACTTCATTAAATGATTTAGTAATATTATCATAAGAAGTTAAATCAACTTGTGAAAGTCTAAATTCAGCAATTAAATTTTTCATTTGAGCTTCACCAATTTGATCTTGAAGATATGAACCAAAAATGGTATCATTTAAAAACTCTTTTGCTGTCATCGGTGATTTTAATGAATAAATATATTCATCACCATTTTGAAAGACTACTAATAAGCCTAAGGCCTCTAATTTATTACGGCAACTAAGATGTTCTTTTGATTTTAAATTTAACATATCTAATAAATCTTTTTGCTGAAATTCTTGAGAAATCCCAGTTTCTAAATTAGATAAGGTATATAAAGTTAAATATAGAGTATAAGGTTTAGTTCCTAATAACGGTTGATAAAGAAGAGTTAAGACTTTTAACTCTTCATGCGAGATGATTTGTTGGATTTGAATTTTTATAACCGCATTTAATTTCATAATGTTATACTCCTAATTTTTCAATAAATTTATTGATTTCTCCTTCTAATACTTCTTTTGAATCATTATTATAAATAACATAATCAGCCATAAAAAGTTTTTTATTAATTGGCATTTGATTATCAATTCTCATTTGTGCTTCATTTTTAGATAGTTTATCTCTAGACACTAACCGATCAAGTTGTTGACTTGGTGTCGAATAAACTAATAATGTTAAATCGACTTTATTATATTTAGCTTCAAATAATAATGGCATATCAATAATGATAATATCTAAATGCATATTGTCTTTAACAAAATTATCAATATACTTAAACACTTTTGGATGAATTAATTCATTAAGTCTAGCTAACCGATTAGGATCGTTAAAGACCATTTTAGCTAATCGTTTTTTATCGATTGGCACTTCTAGTTTAAACTCTCTAGAAACGGTATCGTTTAATTCCATATCAGTTTGCCAAAGGTGGTGAACGATTTTATCCGAATCAACGACAATTAAACCTTTTTTTCTAAATTCATTAGAGACTGACGATTTACCCGTGGCAATGCCACCGGTTAAACCGATAATAAAAGGTCGTTTATTTTTGACATTTAAAACAGACATAGGTTCCTCTACCTCCTACTTTAATTTTTTCAATCTTCGTTCCGCAAACTGGACACGGCTCGCCCTCTTTAGTATGAACTAATAATTCATTTTGAAATCTACCACTAACACCCTCACTAGATTCATAAGTATAAATTGTGGTTCCACCTAATTTGGTCGCTTTAGCTAAAACATCAGTTGCTGCTTTTAATATTTTTTTAGTTTCATCTAACGTTACATCTTTGGCCGCTCTTGTTGGTAAAACTCTTGCCATAAATAATGTCTCATCGACATATATATTTCCAAGTCCTGAAATAATTCCTTGATCTAAAAGAGTTGGTTTAATCGGTCTTGACCTGCGGCTTAGTAATTCATGAAACTCTTTTGGATCAATTTGATGTGGTTCTTTAGCCACCTCAGAAAGTGGTGGTGTATTTAAATAATCGTGATGATTCTTAATTAAAAGACGTCCAAACTTTCGTGTGTCAACATATCTTAACGACATACCATTTGTGAAAGTGATTTTAACGTGTTCATGTTTTGATTTAGGATCTAATTCGTCTTTTAAAAAGAACCTGCCTTCCATTCTCATATGAGAAACAATCACGTAATTAGTTAATTTAAAGATTAAAAACTTACCGACTCTTTCAAGAGCGGTAATAATCTCGCCTTCTAAGTTAATTTTTTTACCGTCAGGCATAATGTTTTCATAGTAAACATCAACTTTTTTAATTTTTAAGTTTAGAATTTTTAACTCAAGCGTCCGCTTGACGGTTTCAACTTCTGGTAATTCTGGCATCTTCTTTCTCCTAAACTTCATACCATGATTTACCACTAGCTAAACTAACTGGTAAATCGACTAATAAATGAACTGCATTAGTCATTAATTCTGGTATTATATTATTCATTAATTCAAGTTCTTCTTCAGGAACTTCAAAGATTAATTCGTCATGAACTTGAAGTAAGATTTTTGATTTTAAATTGTTCCTAACAATATACTTATCTAAATCAATCATCGCTTTTTTTAATATATCAGCCGCACTACCTTGAATCGGTGCATTTAGTGCTAGTCTTTCACCAAATTTTCTAACCATATAAACTGGTGATTGCAACTCTGGAAGATATCTTCTGCGATTAAAGATAGTTTCGACATATCCCTTGTCTAAGCCATATTTCACGATATTAGACATATATTTAGAAACGTCTGGATAAATTTTTAAATAGCTACTAATATACTTTTCCGCTTCCATGACGCTAATTCCTAAATCTTCTGATAATCCCCAGTCGCTAATACCATAAATGATTCCAAAATTAACTGCCTTAGCGGCTCTTCTTTGATCACTTGAAACTTCATTTGTATGAAAGATTTGTCTAGCGGTTTCTGAGTGAATATCGATTCCTTTTTGGAAGGTTTCAATTAACTTTTCATCCTGTGAAATATGAGCCAAAACTCTTAATTCAATTTGTGAATAATCAGCACTAATAAAGTAATTATTTGGTTTTGAAGGAATAAACATTTTTCTAATTTCTCGACCTTCTCGAGTACGAATTGGAATATTTTGTAAATTCGGTTCAATTGATGATAATCTTCCAGTAGCCGTTAAGGCTTGTTGGTAGATTGTGTGAACCATATCATCTTCAGTTAAGGCATCACTAATTCCATTAATATATGTTTGGAACAATTTTGAAACGCTGCGATATCGTAAAATTTTATTAATAATCGGATGATCATTGACTAATTTTAATAAAACATCTTGATTAGTTGAATATCCAGTTTTAGTCTTTTTACTATGAGGTAAATTTAGGGTTTCAAAAAGGATATCTCCTAATTGTTTGGGACTATTGATATTAAATTCTAACCCCGCATCATCATAAATTGACTCCGTAAGCTCTTCAATCTCTTTTGAAAGATCCAATCTTTGCTTTTCTAATTCCTTAGTATCAACCTTGATTCCGACAAATTCCATTTTCGCTAAAATTAATGAAAGTGGAATTTCAATCTCATTTAACAGCGATAATTGATTATATTCTTCTAATTCTTTTAGAGTTCTTTCTCTTAGTATATATATCGCTTTAGCTTTACTGGCGATGTGCTCTTCATAAATACTTGCTGGTTCAGGTAGCCTTTTTTTAGCTCCTTTTAAATAAATTAACTCATCATATTTAACTAAATCACACTCAAAGGCAATCGCAATCCGTGCTAATTCTTCTTTTCCTAAGTTAGGGTTAATTAAGTATGAAGCTAGTAATAAATCATAAGTGAACCCTTTAACATTAATCCCATGATATTTTAACTTAACGGTTAACTCTTTAATATTAAAACCATATTTACTGATTGCTTCACTTTCTAAATAATCCAATAAAGAATCCGATTTAAATAACAATTCAGGTGAAATATAATATGAATTAACGCCGTCACTTATTCCTAATCCCCAAATATCAGCTTGATGATAATTTTCCGTGCTTAATTCTAAATAGACGGCTAAATTTGGTTTTAATATTTTTTGAACTTCACTTGAATTGTTTAATTTAACATATTTTGAAGTGGGAATTTCTTCAATACTTACTTCTTGTCTAATTAAATTTCTTGCAAGAGAATGAAGTTCATATTTTTGATAAAAGGCAATTAAATCGTTAAAATTGCCTTCATTAAATTTAATCTCATTTAGGCCAAACGGAATTGGCACATGTTGATCAATTGTTACTAATACTTTTGATTTTATTGCTGCTTCATGGTTTTCACTAATTTTTTGACCAACGGAACCTTTAATATTTTGACTATTATCTAATAGGTTTTCTAAAGTATGATATTCATTTAATAACTTAATTGCCGTTTTAGGACCGACTCCAGGAATTCCGGGAATATTATCACTCGGGTCGCCTGTTAAAGCTTTAAAATCAATCATTTGTTCACACTCAAGATCAAATTCTTCTTTAATGGCAAGTGGTGTATAAACTGCCACATCAGACATGCCTTTTTTAATTAAATTTACTGTAACTTGATTACTAACTAGTTGTAATAGGTCGCGGTCTGATGAAAAAATGTCAACTTGGTAATTACTATTAGCCCCAATCCGAGCTAATGTACCGATAATGTCATCAGCTTCATATCCTGGTAAATTATAATGATGAAAACCAACGGTATCAAGATATTCATAAACTAATTCAAATTGCTCCGCCAGTTCTTCTGGCATTTCTTTTCTTCCAGCTTTATAATCTTCATACATTAAATGTCTTTTCGTTGGTCCTTTTGAATCAAATGCAAACAAGATATGATCAAATTCTAATTCTTTAATTTTATCAACCATGTTAATAAAAGCGAAAAGAGCATTCGTATAAATGCCAGTTGAGGTTTGCATTAATTTAGCCCCCGGATACGCAGTAGCATAGTAGGCTCTAAATATAATTGAATTTCCGTCGACTAAAATTAATTTTTTCATGTTCTATCTTTTCTCCTTACATATAATATAACATATTATAGAATCAACATTTTCCACACGAAATGTGGAAAAAAAAGACTCGATTTTACGAGTCTTCTAATTCGTCTTCCACTAGCAGTGGATCTTTATATTTTTTCTCTTTATATCCAAAATCCCTAAAGGTTTTCGTTGGCGTCTCGCGCCCCATATAATCTTTTTTGCCACGTTTAAAGAAAAATAAGAAATAGGCCCCTAAAATGATAATGATAAGACATCCTGAAATAGTTAAATAAAAGACATAACTATATTTTTTCATCGAATGATGGTGTTGCGGGTAAATATTATGCTCATAAAGATAATCATCAAGTAAATCTTTCTTCTTAGAAAAGTTATCTTCGTTAATTCCTAACTCCGTCATTCCTTCTTGAACTTTTTTCCCAACTCTTAATTCCGCATCGGTAATATTATAGGCAAAAGTATATTCATCAGTTTGAGTATATATTTTTTCATTTACTTCATCAATTACAGCATATACCTTATTAACCGTTATACTAATTGGATGTTTATTTTGAACTTCATCAACATAAATTAACGCCTGTCTCTCTGAATTAACCGCTACATACATTTGCAGATTACGAAATTGGTCAAAATCAATCGTTTTTCTTTCGTTGTTAGGAAGATTAAAAACTAATTCATATCTAACCCGATCATCAGGTTTAAAGCCTTCATATTGAGGATATAACATAATATAAAATGTATTTTTCATCTCTTCTGTTCGGTAAACTTCAAAAAAAGCTAAAATAAAATCATCATTTTCAACGACCATTGGCGGCATCGTTTTCGTGTGATATCCTAATGAACCATAGAAAAAATAGAACCGTTCATACTCATCATTTGAATTGAGGGCCTGTTGGCCCTCATTTTTAAAGTATAATTGTTCTTGAAATTGTAAGGATAAACTCCCAGCAACTAATAATAATACGGTTGCGTAGATAATATAAACTACGCGCCAAACGACTTTCATTATGGTTGATATTCTCCGCTAAATAAGCCTAATTTATTAGTTTTAGCGTATAAAATCGCATCTTGAACCCATTGATATAAATAACGATTGCCCCAAACAAGTGATTTTTTATAATCACCTGATAAATCTTTAATTCCTGAAGGCTCACCTAAACCTAATTTAACTAATTCATAGTTAAGTAGGCGCCAATCTGGATTTTGAACTGTCCCCGCATTATACCAAACTACTCCTAAATTACGACCATAATTATCTTTAATCCCAGCGGATCTATCAGATTGAATGTAAATTTGCGAAGCATTAGATAAAGCGTTTTTTGTGTATGCATAAGCCGCTTGAGCATATGGTTGACCTTCTTGTCCTGGTTTTTCGGTTTCTGGGGTATCAACCATTAAAAATCTTAACCGGCTATTAGCGTTATATGGACCTGGATCTCTTGGATCAAGTGATTCAAAATAAACAGTATCACCATCGGCTGCAGTAATATATCTAACTAACGTCATCCCATAATTAGGGAATATCTCGTCTAATAATTCAAATGTTGGATGATCTAGGATATGATATGGGTGATTATTAATTACTTCAGTAAACGTTGGAATATAACCGGCCCATTCATCAATATTAAAATTACGACTTCCTTTAGTTATATGTTTTCTTCTAATAAAGATTTCATCAGCGAAAGTAAATGCGGTATTACCAATGTTATAAATCGCATCGATATATGTATTATTTGATTTTTTTCTTAATTGAATAGTATCATTTCCATCAAAAATTAAATTTTCTGAGACTAAATGAGCTTTAGATTTAATCTCATCTAAACTTGTATCTGATGCGATAAAGTAAGTTTTCTTAGCCGCAAGAGTTGCAGTTAAATCAATGCGATATGTTTCCCAAAGTGATCCGTTTTCAAAAATTGAAATATAATAATCACTTAAATCAATCGCGACATCTAGTGGGTTATATAATTCTAAACCATTATTACCTGGAGAAGCTTCAATACTTTTAGAAATAAATAATTGTTTTTCTTGATTAATATCATCATTAATATTAATTAACATCGCAATCGTTGTTCCTTTCGAAACGATTTGTCCAGTAGAAAAACCGACATATTCACTAAATGTATCCATTTCCTTACTATTATCAGTAATTTCATGATATTGAACATTTAACTCTTTTCTTCTAATATAATCGTCAATTTGAGGGATAGTATAACCGGTTAAATCTTTTAGCTTAACTTGGCTACCATTGTATAAATATCTAATTTGACCTGTAGTATATTCATCACCAGCTTGAGCTCCAAAATATCCTAACCCAAAATCTGGATCTCCAGTTGTTTGTGGAACGCCGATAATGTTATCTTTGGAAACACCTGCATCGATAAAAAACTGTTCAATTAAATCAACATCCATTTGGGTAAGATCTGGTAGTTTTCTTGTTGCAATACTAACCACAATTTGACTTTCAACACTGACTTCTTCTAAAGCTTCAAAATCATTATATTTAACAAATCTACCTCTAAAGATAGTAACATTAAAAACTTCAACTATTTTAATATTAGTAAAACCTAACGTATTTAATTCGTTTCTAATTTCAGTTTCATTTTTTCCAGTTAAATCCGGAAGTGATGCCACTGATCTTTTAACGATAGTAAGAGTTGCAGTCATTTGCGGAATTGGTTTATATTCTGAACTACCAATAAATTTAGCAATAACTTCATATTCTCCAACTTCAACTTGGTTATTATTTTCATATGAAACCGAAACACCTTCAGGAAGGGCTCCATTAATTTCTAATGATTTTGCTGTCCCATCATATTCGAAAGATTTACTTTCAAAAGTAATTTGAGACATATCATATTCCTTTTTCTCACAACCAACTATTATTAAAGCAAATAAGATGGTGAATATAATAATAAATATGTTTTTTTTCATTTTATTCTTCACTTTCTTTCTTTTTACCTTTTTGAGTTTTTACTAAGAAATAAATTCCTACTGCTAAAGCGAAAATAACAATCGCACCCGCATTAATAACTAATAAAATAGTTCCTAATGTTGGACCATTTTCAACAACAACTCTTAATGTTCTAGTTGGTGAAACGTTGCCTGATGAATCTTTAGCATCTAACATAATAGCAAATTCACCATTTTTAGCATCTTCAAAATTAGTTAAATAATACATAACGATACCATTATTAGTATCTAAGCCTAAATCTTCATGAATTTGAAATAAGTTTTGAATCTTTTTATCAGCAATAACAATCGTAATAACTTTATCAACTAAAATATTTTTTTCATTATCACTTCTAAACGCGATAACTCTGACATCATATGTTCCGTCTTTTAAAACATAATTATATGCTTTAGCAGCTTCCGCTAATTCTTCATCAGTAAATCTATTTTTATATTTTTCTAAGTCATGATATGACATTTGTACTTTTTCAAAGATTTTAGTATCACTAATAACGATCTTTAAGACTGATTTACTTTCATCAAAGTTATCGCTAATACCTATAGTATTTAGCATTTCAATTAAGTTAATTCGATCATTAATTCGATAATGTTTATTAGCAAAGTCAATATAAATTGGAGCTTTATCATCAACGACTACCATCGTAATAACTTTAGTTTGTTTATTCCCAGCTCTATCGATTACTTCAAAAGTAATTACATATTCACTATCTTTTTGATCTAAGCGAACATTTTCGATTCCTTTAAAGAAACTTCTAATAGCTTTAATCTTTCCATCATCATCAACATATGTTATATCGATTTTGCCGTCAACATTATCATAAACACGGAAACGTTGCATAAACATTTCAAGTGAATCATCAGCTAGTTTTCTGCCAGCTTCATCATCCATATTGTGATATGGCCAATGCAATTTGCCATCAATTAGTTCATCATCAATCCGATAAGTAATAATTTCTGGAGCAGTAACATCCGCTTCAATAACTTTGAATTGAAGCGTTGTTTGTTTGATGTCACGGTTTCGATCAAAAACATATTTTCTTGAATATCTAATAGAAATATCATATGTACCAATTTTAGTGACATCAAAACCACGTCTAATAATATAATCATTGGTGATATCAACTACGGTTAAGTTATCAGTAACTTTAAAGTATTTAGTGAAATCAGGTTCTTCTGAATTTACAACAATTTCTAAAGGTAAGTCNNCCATATTGGTTTAATCTAACATCTTCAATTCCTTCAAACATACTTTCAGTTGGGGCAATATAACCCTCTACGGCATCCCAAATAAAGAACCTATCCATTAAACTAATCATTGATTCTTGAGAGTCCCAAGGAGTTCTACCAAACTCATCCTCCATATGTAGTGGTTTTTTAATGGTTATTATTGGACCTTCAGTATCAGCTTCAATAACCTTAACGGCTAAAGTTTTAGAAACTGTATCGGCACCAACAGTTACTGTTGCAGTGATTGTATAATCTCCAACAATGCTAATATTAAAACCCCCCAAATTAATCTCAGAATCTTTAAGTTCATGAGTCGCACTTCCTGATTTTACGATGAAATGCTTTTTAAAATTTGGAGCTTCAGTATTAACTAAAAAAGATGTTGGCAGTTTTTCATCAATTGTAATCGATAAATCGCCCGCTGTCGCTTGGGCCATAACTTTAACATCATTTTTAACTCCGATTATAAATAGTGTAAATAAAAACACAAAGAAAACATATATTTTTTTCATGTAATCCCTCATTTCACAACATTATGCAATTATATTTTATCACGGATATATAGTTTTTTCAATATTTTCATATAAATACGTTGTTATTTATATGAATAAAAAAGAAACCCAACGATTAGGTTGGGTTTCTCATTTTAATTTAATGAATTTAAATTTAAAACTTTAATTAGTTATAACCGTAAATTTTGATATCATCTACAGTCACTGCATATTCAGTATTTGAACTTGAAGTATTGTCAGGAACTGAATAAGTAAGTCTGTATAAACCTGATGTTAAATTATCAAATGTAATTTCAGTGTATGCGTCTTTAGTAAATAGTCCTAAAAGATTAGTATTGCCACCAGTTTCAGCAACTGCAACCCACGAACCATCAACAAATTTTTCTAATTGAACAGAAGCACCTTCATATCCAGTAATCTTAGCAAAGTTATTTTGATTCCATACTGAGAAGCTTAATTGAAGTTTGGTTATATCAAGTGATGAAAAATCAAATTCGGTAAACGCAAATTGTGCAGTTTTTTTACATGATAATACTAAGAAAACGCCTTGTGTATCATGTGGAGCGTAAGTTGATGTGTTTGCTTGTGCTCTATCTTTATTAAGAGTATAAACAGTTCCATCACCATTAGTAAATACTAGATTTCCAGCTTCATATCCTATAACAGCTTTAGATCCAAAATCAATTGTAGTTATTAATTCAACTGGTTGTACAGCACCTTCAGCAGCAATTTTAACAGTAACAACGACTGTAGCTGAAAATTCACCTTCAGTAACTGCTCCTGATAATTTAACGGTAGC